>Ga0335072_10000347_pt1 | contig 96391 bp, 65 predicted proteins | sample Lox_Sample_21_FD_206725 | JGI IMG/M metagenome (GOLD analysis project Ga0335072, IMG submission 206725) | Soil microbial communities from Loxahatchee National Wildlife Refuge, Florida, United States - Lox_Sample_2.1 | ecosystem: Environmental > Terrestrial > Soil > Wetlands | place: USA...
ATTCAAAATGAATGTCACAAAATCGCGTTGATACCCAGACTACCTCTTTTCATGCTTGCGTTGTGAAATGCGGCTATGGTTGCAGGCTTGTCGCTACCGTATTGGGCGTCATTTACCGCTTTAACGAGATGTCGAAGTCCAGCACTACGCTTGTCGGCCAGAGAGTCATTTTCTCGCCATAAAAGTACTTTTACGATACGTATAGGGACAAGTTTGGTATTAGCTAGCTTGGAAAATTGTCATCCACCAACAGATGAAAAATTCTCTCTCCTCACGTTGCTGATACACAAATGGCCCAATCGTCCACGGCAAATTTCTCAAACCCACAAATCGAACCCCCAGCCCTCTCAAACGCAGAAACTGACGATGCTGACCCTTTCGATGTGGTCCTGGACCTCGAATCGCAGTACTACTCGGAAGGCTATGCGGCGGGTGCTGCCGATGGCGAGCGAGCAGGACTGGTTGAAGGCAGGATTTTCGGGATGGAAAAGGGCTTTGGCAAGGGTCTAGCTATGGGACTGTTGAATGGGAGAGCCGTGGGATGGGGTGCCAGGATCGCGAGAGCAAAGGAAGACGGAGCTGCTGACCAGAGCTCTGCGGAAGGAGATGCGAAAACGTTGAAGGCAAACAGACTAGAACGTCATGTGCGGGTGCTGTATGAGCTTAGTGATATTGAGAGTTGCGATTTTAGGAATGAGGAAGAGGCTGTTGAGGAGACTGAGGAGAGATTGAAGAGAGCTGGAGCGAAGTTGAAGGTTATTGAGAAGATTATTGGGTCAGGTAGAGATGAAACGGAGAAGGGGATGGGACATGAGTTATCGGCGAATGACAAGAGTGAAAAGATTGCATTGCGTTTGAAGAGAGATGCTCAGGGCTTGGATAGGAATATTGAAGATTTTGGGATCAAATGAACGATATTAAGCATGGCCAGCCGGTAATACACATGGACGGATGACATGTATCACTCCTTCTCCCTTGGATGAGGCGGGAACACACGACTACGAGATGAGTCGTAGCTGAGACATGATACGTATACGTCAGGAACGAACAGCCGAAGAGAAGTCCGTATGAGCTTCATGGAAGTAACACGGGAGTTCTATAAGCCTGAGGTAGGCACGCAAGAAGAGAGACAAAATAACCAATACCAGAACTCTTCTTAGCTATGAGTGCCTACAAGAAGTTCGCCGTAGCTCATATCGCTACATATCCTGTTCATCCGATACACAATGTCAAATTCCATAGCGGCGTTACTCCTATGCACCAAACGCAATGCAATGAGAAAGCAACCTAATCAAGTGAATCCTCCTAAAGAATGCCCAATCGTATTCATTTTGCCTCCCAAATCATCAGCGTTCAGTGACAATATCAATCAACCGGAATAAGAAATGAAAAACGAGCGTATCACGACGCAAACCGACTCGACGACACCTCCGAACTCGTCTGCCTCCTGCGCCTCGCCGCAGCCAGCACACCACCTCCCGCCGCGGACAGCCGCGACCCAGACTGCGCGCCACCACCGGCGGCAAGTTGCGCAGACGTACCATTCTCCTCCGAGCGCTGCGTCGCCAAACTCGCGCGCGTGAACCTGCCATGGGCGACGCCGCTGCCACCAGCGCCACCGCTGCCGCCACCGCCGCGAGGCAGACGGCTCTTCGTGGAGCCGGGTGCGCCGCCGCCGTTGATGCTAAGTGCGGAGTTGTCGTCGCGGCTGCGCGGGCGGAACAGCGACGACGTGGCGGACGGCGTGGCCGACGTCCCGTTGAGGATGCTGAGCCGCGAGGATCGCGTCGACTCGAAGATGCTGCTTGCGCCGCCGTCCAGGAAGCTGCTGCCGGAGACGGAGCTTACGGCGGAGCGTGGATGCGGCGGCGTGGGTCCCGGCATGCTTTGGAAGTGTAGCAGCGACGACGGCGGCGTCATGGTGCTGGAGCTGGAGCTCGTACGGCGGCTGCCGACGACGCGGGTTCGTGAGGCGCTGCTGGCCTTGCATGCCTTGATCATATCTGCTGACAGGTTGCGCACGAGCACGGCCTGGTCGAGCTCCGCTAGCCGTTCGATGGTATCGTACAAGCCATATGAGCGAATGAGTGATGCACCGCCTTGTTCTTCGCATGCGTCACATATGCTGCGAATCACACGAAGAAGATTCAGTCGTACTACCGGCTTCTTCGCGTTAAGTTTCTGAGCTGTGCGTGAGAAGAGTTCTCGGTGCGCTAATGTCGAAGCGACAGAAGGTGATAATCGTAGCAGCTTTTGGAGAGGATCAAGGACATTCTCGAAAGCGTCCGGAGAAACATCTGGATTGGTGAAGCATGAGACGAGAGAGATGCTGAAGTTGCTCGTGAGCAAGAATTGTTCCACTCTTGCCGTTTCTTCTTGGAGCCTTGAGTATCGTTAGCAAATTATGACTGGTACGGTCTGAAGAGATCAACTTACCAGATGAAAATAGCATCCAAGGCAGTGACCTGCCAATATTTGTCTGCTAGCAACGAGATGTAGAATTGCAAGCCTTTGTTCTGCCAAAGTATCTTGCGACAAATCTTACCCGAGTGTGCCATATCACATAGAATTGGTAAGGCGAACTCTTTAAGTGGCCATTCCGTCTTGACGACTTTCTGGAGAATTGGAATGATACCATTGAGGGCGGCATCTTCTTGACGTGTCTTGCTGAGCCTGCATAAGTTGTACATGACATTTAGGACCTGATTTGAAATCTCTCTGAAACCAATTGAATCGATGCTTGCACCGAGTAAGTCTGTTAGAGCTTCGATGGCACCAGAGTTTTGGAGAGAATCGTGTGTTGTTGCTAACATTGAGAGATTCTTGATGAACTTAAGCATGGTGATCTGGTGATTCGGAGACATGCGTCGAAGATCTTTCAACACACCTGCGCCAAGTTAGCAAGAGATACCATCAAAAGGCAGTTCGATACTCACGCTTTAGAATCATCCGATCTGCGACAAGTTCCTTGACATGATTCTCAGCCTGAGAAAAGAGTAGGAAAATATTAACGATTCGACCTTCAATTAGCTCTGCCAATTGACTCTTTTCGTCTAGAACCTTGTTCAGTACGAGCGACAGTGGGTACAAAATCGAGCTTCTAGCAAAGATGCGACAAAAGTCGTTTTTCGGAGTCGGTCCCTTTACACTACTGTTAGAAGACCCAAAATAAAGGCACTCAAAATCACCACTTACCGGAAGTTCAAATACATTCCAGACACCATTGACACCGATGAGAACAAGATCCCGCTCTTCATCGAGGTCTTCCTCAAGGAACTCAACCAGCACATTCAGACCCCCACAGCTGATGAACATCTGCAATGTCTGAAGAGAAGTCTGATACATCTGCCGTACGAATGCAGCGGCCTCAAGACGGATCTCGCTTGAATACTTCTTGTGTGAAAACTTGGTGATTATCGGGATTCCACCTACGAAACAGAGGTTCTCTTGAATCTCTTGATTCTCGAAGATGATCATGTTGACGATCTTGAGGAGCCGAATGATGACCTCTCGTCGTTCGCATGTTTCGAGGATCTCCAGGATGGGCAGCATACCATGTGAGCTGACGATGATAGTCTTCATCTCCGGAGATTCAAGAAGAACCTGCATGAGTTGCTCCGATACATCTGACAAGACATCGGGTAGCTGATTTGTCTTCAAGCTACCGACTAGACTTTCGACCAGAGTGACAAGCCTTGCTGCCCGATCTCTAGCGACGTTTTGCTCCATGTCCATCTCGTCAAAGCCTTCTTCAAGCTGAGCGAATGGATCGTCTTCGTCCTCCTCATCACCGAGCCATGAATTGGCGAGCTTCGAATTCATAATCATCAACGTGCTGTGCTCGGAGCCACTGTCGGAGTCCACCGTTGGTAGCACTACATCTCTGCCTAAGAAAGCCTCGGGATCCTCATCGTCATCTTCGGCATACTTTTGTATCTCGACTTCGGATCGAGATCGAGTGAGACCTTCTCGACGTCTCTCTTCTGGCGTGGGGTAACGATTACGTAGACTACCACCTCTTCTTGTCCCATGATTAGCCTTTGGTGTACTTTGTAAATCTGAAGGGTGGAAGAGCTTGGGTGAGAACGATTTCTCTTCTTCAAGCTTGAGGGCTTCAAGTTTGCGTTGAAATGCGGCATCATCCGCTTCTGCGGACAATAGATCATCGTAATTTTCCACAGAATCTTCTCTGAAGAAATGTGAGGGTCGACGAAGTGAAGCGAGCTTATTTTTGGGCGTTGAGGTTGTTGTAATCTTATTAGCTGAACTGCCAGAGCTAATTTTCTTTTGATGGGTCACTTGTCGATGCGAACTTGTATTCGGGACTGGTTTGCCATCCTTGGTCTTCGTCTTTTGTGGAGTGAATGGACGAACAGTCTCCAGAGGATCAGCATCCATCAACTGAACTGGACTCTGAACCATAAATTCCTTCTCTTCTTCGTTTGTCTGTGATGATCCGTTAGTTTGGTCTATGTACTTTGCGAGAGCACACTTGAAATCTCCCACCAGATCTTGTGACGTATCAAACATCGCGAATTGCTTCAGCTTCTCTGAGCTGAGTAATCCATCAAAGTTGTCGTGAGGCTTAAGGTGAGGAAGTTGAAGAGCGCTCGGGCTTATGGAAGATGCAAAATCATCATCCCAGTTGTCGCTTGAGTCGAGATCCGGAGAACGAAATGCATCCGTATTTGGCCTAGATTTCGAAATGTTGAGTCCGGCCTTGAGTGGTGCGGAAGTGGCAAGTTGAAGCGCGTCTTTGCGAGGCTGGCCGGGACCAAACGAAGTTGGTTTTGGTCCGCGAGAGAGGCGAAGTGAATCATGATCAGGCGATTTTAGTGCTTCATTCCATTGTTGCACACTCTGTATTGCTTGCTCGTACTTTGTTGGCTTCTCAGAGACGACTGAGTCTGTCTTTTTGGCGTTAACGATCCAGGGATGCTTGAGAAGTTTCTTTGCTGATACTCTCAAGTTTGGATCTTTCTGAAAGCATTGCATAAGAAAGTCTCTGACAGCGGGAGAAGCTCCCTCTGGAAGTGGTGGATGGTCATCGTTAACGATTCGAAACAATGCTGGCATCGGCTGGAGCTTATAATACGGCGGGTTACCATCGAGAAGCTCAATCACAGTACATCCCAAGCTCCATATATCGGATGAAGTGGTAGCACCAGTTAGTTCAATGACCTCTGGAGCCATCCAATAAGGAGTTCCAACAACGCTTGACTCGCTAAGATTCGATTTTGTTGCAACACCAAAGTCTGCAAGTTTCACCAGTCCCTCCTTGGTCGTGAGGATGTTTGCGCCTTTGATGTCTCGGTGAATCACACCTTGATCGTGTAGATAGACCAATCCAGAGAGTACCTGAGTCATATAGAGCGCGACGAGGTTTTCGGGGAACTTGCCGAAGTTCTTACAAATGGAGTGTAAGGAGCCATTCTCACAAAACCTATGCTGGGTTAGCCAATCGCTTTCAAAGTGGTAGAGGCTTACGAACTCTAGGATGATGTACAACGAGTCGGTGGACTTGACGAAGCCATGATATTTTACGATGTTGGGATGCTGTATGGGATGTAAGCTTGCAGTCATGATTATAGATGTAGGAGGATATACGTTTAGGTTTTTCAGGAGGTCAATTTCTTGCTGTGAGACATGTCAGTAATGAAATGGTCTTAAACACACGAGACTCTCAAGGCTCACCATCATCGACTTCAACTCCGTCTTGGGTAGATCTGCGAGCCTGACTTGCTTGACGGCAACAGTCTCACCAGTGCCCCAATTCAAGGCTCGATACACAGAGCCAAAGGCTCCTTTTCCAAGGCAATTGCCCAGTTTCTGTCATTTGGTCAGTCTTTTGCTTGCTTTTGTTCCAGTAAGGGATTCTTACGTATCCTTTGAGGCCTTCGACATCTAGAGCAGCCCGCTGGGCATTGCCATCTTTGCTCGGTCTCTCCGCCAGCATCTTGCCCGGCCTTTGCTGTCCCGTCGCAGTGCTATTTTGCTTCCCACTACCCACTTTCTCTTTCTCGGAAGCTGACACCATCCTATAGACGAGTCGGCCTTAACTGGCTTCGGCGCGTTCCGCTCCGAGAGGAGCCCGTGGATAGGCCGAAGTAGGTGTTGGTTTCGAGCCGGTCGCCGGGAGAGTCGTTCTTCGTCATAGCAGGAGGTATCAGTGATCGGAGGAGCAGAGATACTGTCTCAATGTCTGATGTCGGCGGCGGGGTACATAGGAGAGCGCGAAATAGGGCGTTTTATTGGGACATGGGTGGTGGAGGAAGAGCTGCCAAGTTGGTGTCCAATGGCACGCGAGCCAGACCGGGGAGGCTTGAGATCGTTTCGCGAAGTCCCGTGAGTGGAAGGAGAGCCAAAAGTTAAAAGGCCAAGAGCTTTCTCGACGTATGATTCTTTATTCAAACATCTTAACTGAAGTCTCGTCCACAGGAGGCTCCAGTTTTGATTCCACGGAGCGAAATTCAGGTCCAAGCTCAAGCCGACAAGTTGTTGTCAACAGCTGAACGACTCCTCGGTACTCTAACCATTCTACACCGACTCTACAAAACATCTAAGTTTCAGCTCCGATGATAGGTATTCAACCCATTAAATTCCGCTGGATTTCTGGGCTTGGAACAAAAGCCGTAGCATTTAGTCGCTGTTGAAATTTACGGCATACATATATGTCATCACCCTGGACTAGAGTAAACGACTCACCTTGGCAGAGAGTTAAACAAACACTGTAACGAGCCTGTGGCACTGCTAATCCTGCGACTCTCAGAACGACTAGGTTAAATGATTCTACGTTTGCAACTAATTACAACGAATGCAATAAAGTCAATCATCCATTCAGATGTGTCCGCTACCTACCAGCAACCACATTCAATACTCCACCATCGACAGCCAGAACCTCTCCGTTCACATATAGGTTCTTGGCTAGAAATAGAACGGCCTGTGCCATCTCCTCATCGGTTCCTGCTCTCTGCATTGGTACATGACCCTTCTTTTGCGCATATTCCGCAGGTAGTTGAGACTTCATGTCAGGCCCAGACTCTTTGGCAGTCATCTCTGATGGAAAGTATCCTGGCGCGATGCTGTTTACTCTAACACCTAGCCTCTGGAATTCGGCCGACATCAGCTTGGTTAGATGGACTGTTCCACCTTTTGCCGCGTTATAACTGAAGTGACCCTGGGCATGCCTCATTATCCCAGACATGCTGGAAATGACAATGACCGATGTCGATAGATGGCCATAGGATTTGGTGCCGGCTTGAAGCAGTGGTAAAAAAGCTACTACTGTGAAGTAAACGGCGGTGACATCCGTATTGTATGTGCTGTTCCACTCCTCGAAGGACTCGTTGTTCCATAGCTTTTCCTTGAGGCTTTCTGCTTTCTCTTCATCTGGCTCGGCTTTGGGTCCTGTAATTCCAGCGGCAGTAATCAACAGGTTGATGTGCTTCTCCTTCGAGGAGATCTCTTTAGCCAAATTTTCCAAATCAGACTTGTTAGTGACGTCGCACGGCTGGCAAGCAATGATCTTGCCTCCTCTTCCTTCTGGATCATGAGACGCGACTGCCTTGTCAAGTGCTTCTTTACGACGACCAACAATGTATGCTGTCCAAATTAGCCTTTGAGATATAAGTCACTAATCCAGCTGAACGTACCCTTAGCTCCATTCGCAGCGAGTGCTTGCGCGGCCATCAACCCTATACCAGATCCTAGATATAAATGAGCGACATGATCTCGATCATACTATATTTCGATGTGTCTTACCTCCTCCAGTGATCACACAGACATAGTCTTTAACGTTAAAGAGCTTGTCGATGGTGAGATCCCGTGTTCCTGCCATTATGTAGATGCTGGGAAGAGAACACACAACACTGAACTAAGATGACTTCGAAGTAATAAGAAGGGCGAACTTTGTAGTTAAAGGAATAAATAGTCAAAATATCACAATAGAGTGGCAATTGGCTCCGTATCGGGCGTACTTTCACGTTTGGGAAATCAAGTGGTCCACCGTGGACTGACGTCATCATGAAATGCTTCAATTGAGGGAGAGGAAAAGAAATTTTGAGTGTTCTCTGATCCGAAGGGGCAGTAACTTCGGCTCTATTAGTTCAGACTCTTCGAGATACATCTTTCTAACGGAGCGGAAGGTTGTCATGCTACAGGATCCGCCCTACTGGGCTGCAGCTGACTCCCCTCTGTGCGGGATCTGTTCATACATGGTGTTTGAAGGATTCCATACCCAGGAATCAAAATTCGAAACTCACGGGTCGAGCCATAGCCTTCACCTTGACACACGTGTCCGATAACCTAGAAGAGGAGAAGAAGCTACGGGGTGATGCAGCAATGAACCCCCAATCCATTCATCGAACGGGAGCGGCAGCTGCACGAAGACGCAGCTAGTGGCTTCACCCACGCAGCTACTTCGTAAAAGCTCCACACTCGGCCCGGTAGATGAAAACCATGAGCAGATTTATAGAGTGCTCCGAAGTGGTCTAGAGCGGGCAAGTACAGTCCGAGAGCTACGCTCAAAGCAGGCTTGCATAGCTGCAAGGGTAAAATCGTCCGAGCTGGAAATAAAGTTGGATGAGACAGGACGTTGGATGTCATATCTAAATGCGAACGAATAGGAAGCGTTACCAATAGACGCACCTCGTTAACCTCGTGAGATGTATGGTGTGTGGTGGTCAGTTCTGCGGTACCTGGGCATCGTCGATTGCCGGCGGTCGCTTGGGACGGTCAAGTGACACTGAGCAGAGACAAACCAACGATGGAAATGCGCGGGATAGAACGGATTAGCTGTAGATCGCACAAGTTAGCTGCAGTTCACTTTCCAACAAAACCATACTTCCTGATCACAACGGACTTCATTCGAACCTTCCGGTATTAAGCAACCATCAGGCTCCCGTTGTACCACCTCAATCACGCACTTAGCCCGTTAATCTGCACATATCAGTAGGAGACCCTGGCTTGCATGGCATTTTCGGGTGCGAGAGCAGCGTAGACCCACGGAAGACCACATAAGTTATAGGCAAAGCCCTGCACCTACCCCACCACCACAATCCTCCATCCGAGCAGCCGGCCGTCATCTCAGCGAAAAACTTCAAAGAGTAGAAGAGTCAAGTCTTACACCGAGGTGGTGCAGGTGGCCATTTATCGCCGTGTTTATCAGAGTTGAGAGTCATTGTCGTGGAGACCAAGTCGTCAAGGATTTGCTGGTTTTCACTCCGGGAGAGAAGCCAATCGCTAAGCCACATTCGCCGCCTTAGCTTTGACAACAGCCGATATCGACAAGGCAAGGACAAAAACATCGGAGCGCATATCCACGGCTCTCCCCGTTCGAAACACTTCAAGAAGCGAGGCTGAGCCATTCAATAAGCCACAGCTGTGTCGGATCCTCTTAACGCTTTCGACGTCTCACCGACTACCCGCTACCCACAGGAAGTTCTCTTCTCAACGTCACTCCTCTGGAACAAAGGCGCTCTGACTTTTTTCTCTTCAACACGAACACACACCCATCAAGACGATATTGCTCTAACTCTTGACACTCTCAATTACTACTTGAGCTGGTTGCAATCGGTGTAAAAGACAGGATGATGAATCCTCATCAACGAAACAAGGTTGATATTGGAGTGAGTCTGCCCTATTGGCTCTACCTGGCTTTATCAGCATGGTCGATGCCTAACATAAACCCAGGCTATGTCTCCAGAGGAGCAGCGACTATTTCGACTCTATGGAAAGCTTCCCAACCGGAACGACCTGCTTCAGAACAAGCTCAAGGTATGCATCTTCAAAGAATCGGCTTGTTGCGCACATCATAAGGCTGACACGTCGTGTTGTAGGAACGCAAGTACTTCGACAGTGGTGACTACGCTCTCTCCAAAGCCGGTAAAGCCTCTGATGTCGGCGTAACCCAAGTCGGTCGTGAACATCCAGTTCCCGAGAACATCCCGCATAGTACTACGCAGCACAACCTCAACGGCGCCCATATCCTCAACCCCACTCTCAGCGCCGGCAAAATAGGACAGGCTGGTAGCCCAGTCAAAGAATGCAGCTACTTGCAGCGAGAGACGAGTGCCGAAGATATGGAGACTGAGGATGACGCAGCCACTGGTGAAGAGATGGTAGACAAGGACGGCGCGACCGACGAGAGCAGCGAAAATGCTCGGAACAGACCCGTTGCAATTCAGCAGTAGGTCTAGGCTAACTTCTGCGACCTCTGCTGCCTCAAAAGTGCTTCGAGGGTCGGTTGTTGGCGCGCAAAAGCTTGCTCTGGTCTCGTCAGATTGCTGTTCATCTCCCACACGCACACGCACTCATACCCACGACATTCTTTGAGAACTGGCTCACATATAAATTTCCGGCTGACTGTGGACGGCCATGTCGAACCTTTCCTATATTTGTTTTCTGAGCTCTCGAACTTGTAACGGCCGAGGATCGGCTTGCGTATCGACTGCACGGGATCTGCAGCTTTGTTATGTCGGCGTTACGGAGTCTGTATGATATCAAGGAAGTTTCCTTTTTACTTTGCAAGCCGCGAGACTGATGTATCTCGTTTCAATATCTCACAACTCCCAAACATGGGAATATTTCTGTTTATCGGCTAGCCGGAAAGGCACGGGTTTTTCATTACCTACTTCGAGAAGTACTGTATTGTTATGATGTAGCTTCATCTATCTCAAGCTACTTTAAGCTATTTTCAGCTTCCTGCCATGATTGGCGATGCCCACATATTAGTGAATACCCACTGTGATGTTGACTGCGGAGTTGATTTCGATGTATTGTCCTTCCTCATCTTGAGTTAAGTCCACTGAGTCGGGTCCACTACAGTTCGAGCACATTCAACAATGGCTCTCAACAAGATGGCTCCTAAAGACTGTCAATTCGGGACTCTTCACTCCATCTCGACAGCCTTTTTTGCCATCTCCAATGCACCCTCAAACGTCTTATTACCACCAATGAATCCGTTCGCATGTACGAAGACGCAACCATCCACGCCCGAAACCTTGTCCAGCTCCTCATCCCTCAACCCCTTCCAAGCCGTCGGCAGATCCTTTCGATTCTTGAAATTCATACCTTCAACCGTCACCGCCCGAACCCTCCACTTCGAGTTCTCCTCAGCATCCTCCGGAAACAGCACGTAGTAAACGCGCACGCCGTCCTCCGGCGCACCCTCCCTCGCCGCCTCATCCCTCTCCGCATCATAGAGGTGCGACGCAAACGGTACGTGGCCATCGCGCAGCACAACCACCCTCCCAGAGGGATGCCAGCGCCTCCGCTGCGCGTACGCCTCGCGCACGGGCGCGCGCGCCGGCAGCCACGCGTCCGCCTTGTCCGCAACCTCCATCGCGAACTGCTCGCCCATGAACACGGACGCGCGCGCAAACCGCTCGTCCTCCTTGCGCTGGCGGCGCTCGGCGTCGTCGTCGGCGGCCGCCCGCGGTGCCGCGCGGTTGAAGCGCGCCACCGCCGCGCCCAGCGTGAAGCCGCTGTCGGAGAAGCGGCGCGCCACGCCCGCGGCCGCGAGCGCCGCGCCGTCGTACGCATCAAGCCCATTATCAGCCGCATCAATCGCCTCAACGAACGTGCTGTAGACGTGCTCGTGCAGCACTGTAATTTCCGCGCTGCTTGCGTCCAGCCCGGTCAGCTGCGCCAGGATTGCCCGCCCGAAGTGCATGTACACGAGCCCGGCGCTGCTCAGCTTCGTCGCCCGCCCTGGGAAGGTTGCTGTGAAGCCGCGCTGGTGGTGGTCGTAGCGCTTCTGTGTGTCGTCGTGCACGCCGCCGACGTCTACTACTATGTGGCAGGTTGCGAGTATGGCTGGGTCGCGTGTTCGCACCAGCGGTGAGTTTGCGTACTCGGGAAGGAGCCGGAGGAGGTAGACGGCGAGGGCTTCGTCGGCGTGGAAGGTGCCGTTGTGAGTTCCTATGAGTGGTCCGTCCAATTTTTGACGCTTTACGAGCGGTTCGCTCTCAAGATGCTGAGTAGTAGACATTGCGAAGGTTGTAGGTATGACGGAAGAGGATCGTAACTGATGGTAGTAGTGCCGTTTGCTCCAGGACACAAAGCTAACTCTGGAAGAGGCTCTTAGATTATCGAAGAGCTGAAGATGCACTGTTACAGTAGCAGGTCTACCTAGCGAAGGATATAAAAGTCTCGAGTGTAGCTTTGGGAACCTATAGTTGGAACATATCAACCGGCTAAAGATATACTGCGACGAAGCTATGCGAGAGGAGACTGGCGTCATGCAATTGTCTTATTCCGAATTGAACCGCTAAGGGATCAGGTTATGGGTTGCGAAGATGTTGAATGGTTCATGGAGATTTTTTGTGGTCGGAATTTAAAAGCGCCAGTTTCAAGCTTTGTGGGAAGCAGCCACGGCGCAGTGTAAGACCTTGGAACTTGCCCTGTTTCGTTGTGTACATTAGCAGTCATTCCATTCAAATACTCCTCAGCATTGAATTCAATTCGGCCGGATAAGCTACAGGGCAATTTGAGAGAGGGTGGGATTCTTTCGACCGTCGTTCTTGGAGCTATTACCACAGCCACAGCGCGACATCATCAGGCCGTGGCATTTGGCGCTATACGCTACTGTTTGACGGGACCCCTCCCGACGAGACGCATAGACGCCTCCGCTTCTCATCATTTTAAGCGGGCTGAATAGCGTGAAGACGGGTTCCACTGCTCGGTACAACTTCTGATCGATGTCGAACAATGGTATCACGAGCGGTAAAGTTGGTGCATCTGTAAACACAGACCGCTAACGTAAATCGGAACCATCTTTGGTAGCTGCAGCATCTACTTATCGCTAAGTGTACGGCCTTTCTCTGTACGGTATTTGCACTAGATAAATACCTGCTGGACTCCTTACGTACATGTACTTGGTACTCAACGCCGCACCTCACGAAAGGCAAGGTAATCTCCAGCCCGGCAGTTCAACTTAGCACGCGACAGCTCTCAGAAGCAAGGCTACTGCCCAATCGCAGATTAAACATCACTAGACCCTGCTTGAGATGCATATGATTCCTTGTCGAGATCTACCTCGAAACCTGCAACTCCGCCATCGTTTGTCTGCCGTTGCTTTGGTTTCTAGCTTAACTTGATTCCAGACCAGCCTCATGCACCTCCGACTCTGTCAGCCCGCAATTCTTGCTATCTCAAGGAATCCCTCAACGATATCTCTGGCTTCCTCATCAGGCATAGCAGGGTCACGACCAGGAGGCGGTCTGGAGCAGCAGAATTTCTCATTGAGCTCCACGTATCACCAAAGGCCACTTCGGAGAAAAACCGCCAGACGTCCTCAAGCCCATCTCGACCACACAAACTGGACCGGCCTCTCCACCATCAACGGTCCTCGCGCCTTTCGCGCGCTTTCCACGCGCGCCCGCGCACCTCTACATCTTGCATATTTTCCCACGCTGAGTCCAACCTAACGTTCCTTCGGCGCACGACGCGCCCGACAAGGCGCTCATGTGGTTCATTCGAGCCGCTTCGGCTGCCATCTTCCTATTCTTGATCGTTTTCACCATCCCTTTGACCTTCGACGTCGGTGGCCGAACCTGTGGTCTGGCATATTCACTCGTTCTTGCAACCTATTACTTCCTTTATTCCGTCCTACGACTCATCACCCCTCCGCAATCGAGATTTCGATACGCTCTCGGCCGAATCATCGGCTACACGCAATGGATAGCCATCCTTTTCCTTATGATATGGAGCCTCAACAAATTCTCCGTCGACTCGGATAACAGCAGTGGATGGGTAGAGCGGACATTCGGATCCGCGCGGGCCGCAGACAAGAGTGTATACGAGTGGATCTTCGGTCGAGGTGGCATGCTAGAAACATGGACAATCGGCAGTTGGGACAAGCTTCTGAGATGGTCAACACCAGTTTTCCAAATCCTCGAAGGCTTCTGTACCTTACTCGCCATTCAAGCATGCGGCCAAATTACAAAATGGCTAGTCAACAGAGAGGGAGGTGACGGCTGGATGATTGGTCTCCTTGGCTTTTCTGCAGGCATCTTCTCAAGCTCCATTTACTTTCTATGGCGCATCACGACTTTTCCCGAGATCAGTAACGTCGACGCCATCCTCATCGGTGCGGCTCTGACTTGTGCTGTCATTCTTGCAATCTGGAGCATTGCTAGTGGACGTGGCAACCCAGTGGAGAGTTCACTACTCTTTGCGTACATTACCCTATGCATCTACCAGATCTTCACCGATTACCAACCCTCCAATCCGGCCGAAACCTCATCCCGACCAGCTCAGCCTGCCTTGCCTCCTATGCCGCCTATCATAGTCGCCTCTTATACAACGCTCATGCACGCGCTCTCCGCACTCCCATCAACCATGCATACTGGTTTCAACTTTATTGCGGCCGCTGTAATGACCGTGACTCCCTCCGTCATCATATCTCTCGCGTACCGCGTCTTCGTTTTCTACGCTTCGGCGCGCATCATTCCAGCAGTACGTGAGAACGGCGCTCGGGCTCTTTCTAAAGAGCCTACTCTCGAAGACGACGATGATGCTGGCAGAGTTCTCGGCTTTCTTACTTGGTTCAGCCCAAGCATTCTCATTGCAGTCTATACGAGTTTGCTTATGCAGCACTTCTCATCCATCAGCGGAAATGGGAATCATGGCAATTGGTGGCTTATCCAAGGCGGTGACACCGGTGGAAACCTATCCAGGTGGCTCAATTTAGCTGCGACTATGGGTTTCTACGCAATCGAGCTCTACATTGGAAGAGAAGATGATACGGCTCTGACAAGTCATTGGAAGTCCGACTGATCCAGAAGAACAAAGACGAGTTTCCTGGCACGTCACATCAGTGCTCGCCTTTGCTGCACTTGGCAGCCACTTGCGACGTGGTCGAGAGCACGAACTGAGAACCGAACACAATGATTTCCTAGTGTCAACGATTTGAGCGGCACACCATCCGGGAGTACATGCTGTTACCTCCAGTTCTACGGTCTTACCCGGTGCCTGTACACGTTACGCGCTACCCGAATGCGAGAGACCGAGCTTTTGAAGCGACTATTCTGCATGGAGTTGATTTGTGGTGTAAGTCCAGCAGATATGCGTGCGATTGCCGGCTGTTTAAAGAGGAAAGTTTGACGAGGAATAACAAGGAGAGGTTTGATGTATCGGATCTCGTGAAAGAAGATTGCATTTTTGAATTCGGCGCCTTGCGGATTCGATGGAACACTAGTATTCGAAACGAGGAGAACCCGAGCATGCCATGATCGATAACCATGAATGTAATTTTCCCGCCCGCTGCTGGCCCGTTTTTCTCTTCATCGATAGAACACCTTTGAGGAAGGAACCGATTGTTCCATCGCAAATTATTAGCGTGGGCCTTCCCCACAGTCTCATGATCGAATTTCAAGATTCTCGGACAGTAATCGGCTGTACCGTACACTCTATAAAAACATCTAGTTACATGTTCTTCACGAAGCCTTATAATCAGCGTTTAGGCTCGGACCCCCTGGTCGACAATTGCGGAGGAGATCTGTATCTGGTCGCTGTGTAAATGGTTTCTGTCAGCTTATTCACCTCCCGAATTTCGACACAGTTCTCTAGTCCTTGTGATGAGTTCCGACCTCCATCAGGTGTCTTCATTCTTCTCCCATTTCTACCGCTTGACCAGTGTCCGGCACTGCATATACCGCATTCTTGTCGGCTTCATGAAAATTGCCCATTTTCTTGGTACTATCTCCGGCCAGTTCAGGTTTATCCCATCCTGATATTCCTTCTTTTCTACAAGACCTTCTATTCAAGAATCCCGCAAGGAAAACCAACAAACCTACAAGAATTAAAAACCCAAGACTAGCTCCTACACCTATTCCCGCTTTTCCACCAGTGCTCAAATCGGATTTGGAAGAAGAAGAGGCATTATTAGTTGGTAAAATTTGCGAAAGTGTTGCAGAAGAGCCTGGAGAGGGACTGAGACTTGTCGAGAGAGGAGAGACAGGTGACGAGGTCGTACTAGATTGACTCACGATATAGGTCGCTGTGAAAGCTCGCACATGCAGGTCAAAGAAATAAACTAGGATACTCGCAATTGCAGAGTTCGTGTAGTACTCAAATTCGGTCGAACCCCAGTAAGCCAGCTCACAAAAAACCATCTCTGTCATGAATGATCCATCGAGAACAGTTGCAGAGAAAAGGTTCCGGTTGCTGGGGATGAGTATCTGAAGGGGATTCAGCAAGAATAGGACTGGTGAAGCAGAATTCATTCAAACTCAGACACACATTGGACAACAATACGCGGTTGTAACATTGAGTACAGCCTGGGACAATTGAGCAGTATACCCGCTTGGACAAGTCCCAGTGAAAGTTGAGCCCACACACGCTGGTGGGCCTGGTAGGCAAGCATCTTCATCGTTTGAAAGGGCTCCAAGGACAGGATAGATGACCCTGGTGGTAGTCGTCAACCAGCACAGCCCTAGGAACCGCTGGCCAGATAATGTCGGGCCCGTGGATAGCGGATCAGGAAAAGTTTCGGAACCCGAAACAAAATTCCATAAAGAACTGCAAAAGTAAGGTGTTGTCTGAGTGGAATAGAATGTGCATATGGAGGTCATGATGCGGCGGTGATCACGGAGACTGAACGTGAGTTCAACGAGAAGACCATATGAGACGGAAATTGATGTACGACTCCTCTCGACAGCCTACTTATCTTGCAGTGACGCCGAAGATTCGAGGTGGTAAATACGAGTGAACTGCAAGCCGCAGCTTTTCACATGGACTCAAGCGAATGAAGTGATACCGCGTGAGATGAGCAATGGAGTTTTGTTGCTTGCTACTCGCTAGCGAAGGGCTGGAGGCAGGCTGCCCCGTATTATCAACCACTCGCATCCTTCGAGGCGCTCGGGGTAACGTTGGAAAGAGGGCCTGAAGCAATAGCTTCGATGCTCGGTGAGCTTTCACTGATAATCGCATGAAATGCTCTAATTTCAGGGGCCTACCCTCTAACTCTCTAGCGGCGTTCTCAAGGCGCTAAATAGCACAACTTGCTTGCTTTTGCTTGCCACGACTGGGTTGGTGCTTGGCAGCGAAAGGAAATCCAGCTCTAAAAGCGGCAGTAAGCCTCCTTTTTGGTGATGAATTTCCTGTCAACCTACGTTGAGCTGTAGAGTTTGTTGACGGGAAATCCGCCTCTAGTTTAGAGGCATCCCCTTATGTATAGTTGTCCTCAGTCATTGTCAGATTCACATTTGCACTTCTCGGATGAAGTCGGCAAACGGTTCAATTTCGAGGTCTACGCTCTGGTCCTGGACGTGCAATCTAGTCATCGCAATGCTACTCGGCTCTATCTTGGAGTAGACATGATGGCAAGCATCAAATCTCAATAACTTTCCCATCTTGCGCCATATTAATCGGTGACAAAGGAAGAGTGGGAGTGATATGACCCGGGAGCGGCACAGTTTACTCTTCAGTACTCTTTCAGTGTGAGGCGATCGAGATAAGCTGCCTTTTGCTTCCGAACGACCGCTCAAGTACGAGTGAAGAGGAGGACATCATTGATGGCGAACATGACGAGGAGATTGACGAGGAAATGCAGCTCAACGGTGAAGAGCCGTCCAACCAACAATCCCAAATTGTAGGAAATGACGCCTCCGATGCTAACGGCACTTCGAACGGAGAATAATGACTCCAGTTATATCAGCGATCCACCGTTCTCATCAGTCGTACCTCGAAGCAACAATCCAGAGTTATTTTGGCGCAGCGGGTCGTCATTCCATGAACCAATTTGCCTCTCGAAAGTTCAACTCGCCATCAGCAGATATCGGCGGCCAGGTAATGGACTGATCAAGCGCCTGCGAGGTAGACCTGCCGTTGCTGGTAAATCGTTCACTGTTGCTGGCTACAACCCGCTGCCGTTCCCAGCCGTCTCCTACTCAGCCTTCTTCATCACCTTACCGTATTCTTCTGCATCGTTTTCATATTGTAGTAAGCAGGCTGAGACTACTCCACAGATCTAGAGAGGTCTGTTGATGGGTTTTGACCGCTCTTGTGCGTGTGCGTGAGAGCCAGCCCTGACTGGGAGTCGGTTCCTGGTGAAGAAGCCTCCGCCACAACAATTGCGCACCGACCTCGGTGTGGGCGCATAATCGGTATGGATCCTAAGAATTACGATGACAAGGAGCCGAATCTCGATATTAATTTATGGGTTTTGGTAGTGGCAAGTTCGGAGCAGCCGTTGCAGCGTTAGATTATAGACACTGACGAGCGTCTCTAGATATTCTCTTCGCCGAGGCAATCTGCTCCCCCTCGAGCGCCCGTTGGTTCTAGTGGCGTAGACCTCCGCACATTGTATTGGTGACATTGGAATATGGAGCATGCTGATTCTGGTGGGCTGTGCCGGACTTCCCGCCTGAGCTGACGCTAGACTCGATACGAAGAAACTTCGTGTAAGGGCGACTGCCTTCTTCAACGAAACAGGACATATTAAAAATTTTCCAAAGTTATCAATGGTCCGAATAAGCAGGCTATGCTTATTGTGCGCTACGTTTCACATTAGTATAAATTCGGGCTGTGTCTGTGTTATTAAACACAGCGAAGCTATCCAACGTCAGCCTTGCCACGTTAGAAGATCAAACACCAAGCTATTTATACAAGTTTTTTTTTTTACTTATGTATATAAAGGGCCGGAAATTCTTCGACTTATGATCAAACAGAACAAGCAACAAACGAGTCCAGCAAAGATCCAATCCACTTTTCTCGCATATCACCACTTATATTTTCATTTTCAACTCAAAATGAAGGCCTTTTCTGCTGCCGCCGTGCTTTGCACCCTCATATCAACCTCTATGGCCACTGTTTTTGTGGGCGCAAACGGAAACACCAACCAATGGAGTAAGTACAGTATTTAATGTTGGTGAATTCAGAATTTAACAAACTTGTCAGCTGCCTGGATCAACGGTGATGATGTATGCCTCGATACTGTTGATTTTGAGACTTTCTCTATTACTACCGGCCAAACGATAAGCCCACTGAATCCTTTTGGCTCAGAGGGCACGACAACAATCTACAATCCATGCTCAATCCCATTCAAACTGTCTAATGGGTACACATACAACCTTCAATTCTGCGGTACCGATGATTTCGCCCTTTATAACGGCGATGATGATAGCAGTTTCAACAGCCACTGCTATTACAAGGACTATGACTCTCAGGGATGTTCCATTTCATTGATATGGCAATGCGATTGAGATATCTGTCTGGACGGCTACTCAGGCATGAACGAAGTTGAAGGAAGGCAGCTGTATTTCTCTTGACTCTTTGTACGGTGATGGATAGTATGAATGTCTCAATGGATTCAATTTAGATGTGATTGTGTGTCAATTCTCTGGTGATCATGACAAGCATGCTTGCGGTTTAAAGTCTACTGCGAGCTAACCAAGCCGATACTTCCTTGTCATACTTTACGCTCTTGGTGGTGTCTGGCAGATAGGAGGCTGTGCGGAACTTGGTAGCTACGTGCCAATTGGACGTCGCTCTCTGGCAGTAAGGTTGAGGAGTGCTTTGCGTTGAGTGTAGGCCGTCTTTCAGTTGGTTATAAACCTCCATACACTAGGCTAGGGTACGGAATCCGTATTTTAGTCCAGTGGTTAATCTATACTTTCCAGTTACACGTTAGGGACCAATAGCGCGAGGACTGGCACACTGCAGCATTCAATCGCGGTACGTGGACCATAATTAAATGTTTCGATTGTGATGTGAGGCCGTTACCTCAGTCGCCGCCTCCCCCCGCCTAGGTTAGCGGCATTTATTACGCTTACCAATGTGGGACGGGCCCCAACTGCTAGTAAGCTGAGAAGGGTTGTGCAGCCCCTATATATTGCAACCTCGACTCCGCTTTGATAAAACTTCGATTCTGTATTCGTTGACAATTGATCACGTATAGCCCTTAACACCTCAAGCACCAATTGGATATTGATCTCAGCTAACTCAAGAACTTGCTTCAGTTACATTTCGGACAATAATTCGAAGCCGCCGCTACCGCCCGATCTCGAATGCTATAGTCAATGAACTTCCCAGTTCCCGGCACAATCGCATCCGCAAAATCAAAGCTGGACAAGTTGTTTGCAAAGCCACCGAACTGCTGTCGGATATCAAGAACGTTAAGCAATCCCTGCCGGTTAACCGTGAAATTGTTTCCTCCGGGCCAGTGCGTCTCTCCCGCGATCGGATCCGTCGCCTGCGCGTATTCAAGCGTCGCTACTTCGGTACTGACATTGAGTTGTGTGGCTATGGCTGCGATACTGCAATGCTTGTTGAAAGGGTCTGCGAGATATACGCTCGCTTCGTAGAATGCCGTTATCAGGCGAGTTATTAATGTGACTTTCGTCGCGTTCGCTAGGACTGGCGTTGTGATTGTAAACGATGTGGTAGCATACGGCCAAATGAAGTCCGATACATTGGCCAAAATGTTCGGCTTGGTCGACGACTCAGGAAGAGCATTGAGCTGCGCTGTATTCACACCATTGATGATAGTACCGTAAGTAGGTTCGCCATCGGGTAGCTGACCGGTGACGAGGGGAGCATACCGCGATGCTCCGATGACTTGGAAAGAGAAGTCGCCGTTGGCGAGTCGAAGCCCATATAGACTCAGGACCTTCTGTAGCGCATACGCATAGCCGCTATTCGCTGCGTCAACCATCAGTGGTTTGCCTTTCAGTTGCTGTGGTGTTGTTATGTTATGCACCGAAGCAAGTACCATGCCGGATCCAGAGTCGACCTGGCCGAGGATTGTTAAGTCGCTGCCATCATTGAAATGGAGGCCAACGGCGTTGTCGATAGTACCGGTCAGAATGTCATAGGCGCCTTTAAGGAGCTGTTGGTAGCCGTAGGTGGAGTTCGGGATGGTCAGGGTGTTGACAGCGAGATTTTGATTCGTGAAGAAGCCAAGCTGGTTGGCTACAGAGTATGTTGCTGAGTTACCGAAGGTTCCAAAGTTGATGGAATCTAGAGCAAGACAGGTATGAACGAAGAGTGGTGAGGCAAGAAACCAAAAGGTGAATAGAACCATGGCTGCAGATGCGTGTGCCGTAGCATTGCATGAGCTCATAATTCTTGGATGGCATCCTACTTATACTCCGTATGTGTTGTCCAGCTTGCTCAGTATCTTTCCATGGACCTAGGCTAGACTGGCCATGCCACAACCATCCTTCCGGACATTTTGCGAGCAAAACTGGAGAGCTACAGTATAAGCCGAGTTGCCTCATTCGTTGTACCCATGCAGCCATGCAAGTAGGATCACCAATGGCCTCTATGCGTGGACCGTATTCAACCCGTCATTGCCGTTCAGCCGCACGTCCCGTCCCTTGGCGTCTATTCTTCGTGGCAATCTGGCTGGGTATTCTGGTCTTCGGCACTGAAAATCTCATTCACAGCCGTCCCAAAGTATCAGAGCTGAAAGGTTTACCCCACTCCCGTATGTACGCAAACGAGCGTTACGACTTAAGCGAACCTCAACGGAAAGCTCAATATTGAAGACTTTCAGGGCCAGAACCTTGAATTCGTTGGCCTTGAATTCACTCTTCGTATTTCAACCGCTTCGACTTCCAGGATCCCAAATCGGCACCTACTTCTAAATTGAGACTGGAAATTGAAACACTTGAGGCGATAATGCCGAAAAACCAACTCTGTATGGTTAAAGGAAAGTAGGAGCTAGGAATAGGTGTGCTCGTCTATACATGGGGAGTCCAGATGAGAAAGCGAGGGGTTAGGGCCGCCCCAAGCAGCGTCCAAGTCCGCCGGATCGGATGGGCGAAACTGCAGCACTCGGCTTTTCCATGTAGAGGCGTACTCTAATATCCTTGCTCCTTTTTACTATCTCACAAGTATTCGTCGCTCTCGGTTTAGCCAGAATGAACTCGCCGTTCACGTTGAGAACGGATGTCTATCCTGCTATTGACCCGGGTTCGCTTAAAGGAAGCTTAACTGGTCTCAATGCTCTCATTACAGGATCCAGTAAAGGTATCGGCAAGCAAATCGCCCTGGCTATCGCTACAGCGGGAGCCAACGTTTGTATTACGGCAAGAAATGCAGCGCAAGTCGAGAGCACTCGGAAAGAGATTGCGGAACAAGCACCGAACTCCAAAATAATTGGATTCGCGGCGGATGCCCTCAAACTCGAAGAGCAAGAGAAGCTAGTGCAAGAATTCCACGATAAGCTGGGCTTTGTGGACATCCTGGTGTGCAACGCAGGCGACAACACCTTCCAGCCATTCCACCTGACAGACGCAAAGAGCTGGTGGGACCTCAACGAGCTCAACGTGCGGGCACCGGTGGAGCTGACACGGTTGGTGTACGAGGACTTCCGGTCGCGCAACACGGGCTCCATCGTCTACACGTCGTCGCGCGCTGCCGCCCACGACCTGCCGTTCACGACCGCCTACAACTGCGCCAAAACCGCCATCACCCGCTTCGCCGGCACCCTGCAGGCTGAGCTCAACCAGATCCAGAAGATCGAGAAAGGCGTCGACAACGGCGTTGCCGTGTACAGCATCCATCCCGGCGAAGTCTCGACCGATTTGCACTTGAAGGGCCTTCCGCCGAATGTGGTGGAAAAGGCGCCTTACGTGGGCGAGCTCAAGGCCAAATTAGCCAAAACAAGGCCGAAATTTGAGGGCAGGTTGCCAGCTTGGACTGTGATCTGGCTTTGCGCCGGAAAGGCGCCGGCGTTGAGAGGAAAATTTGTGGATTGTACGAGGGACGTCACAGAACAGGCGGAGGCGGCAGCAGCAGGCAAGCTGGAGTTATCAGTGCATTGAAATGGATACAGGATCCTCCCCGCCAGCTTGAACTGTACTTCTTCAGTATCGGAGTCCTAGACTTCTACGCATTCGCTCCAAAGCCTATCCTTCGTGCACCGCGCCCATCTGCTTCTCACGCACCTCGCTCATCTCTAACGCCGACTCGATGTGGTCGTTCATTCTCCTTGCCACTGGCTCTAGGAAGCACGCAACTATTGCGTTCGCTAAAACTAACATACTAATTGCAATCCAGACGTACTCCCATGAATGGGCCTGCGCCTTCGCAAAAGCTCCAAGGATAGCCGGCATTAGATTTTGCGGCAGCGGGAGCGAGCTGAGAGCGTGGGGATTCTGGCTGAGGAATGCCGCAACGACATCGCTGGTAAGATTACCTTGACCTGCCGGGACAAGGACAGAAGCGACGTCACCGCCAAGGGTGGGGCCAATTTTGTTGTCGTAGATTGCTGTTCAAATCAGATGTGGTCTATGACAAAGTGTACTTCGCAGAAAATCTCTTACCGGTGAAGATAGTAATGCCGATGATTCCACCAAGCGCCCGACCAGCGATTGATAAGGTACCAGCAGTGCCGAGGAGAAACGACGGGACAGACAGCGCTAGAGCAACGACTGGTATCACGGTGGTGACCGCGGTGCCGATTCCAAACAAGGCAGAAAAAGCGTATGCATAGCTCAACCGGTTGAAATTGACCAAACCCATGAGCCCAGTGAACAAACTACACCATACCAACGCCGCGACGAGTAGCACGCGGTAACGCTTCGTGCGCGCCATGATCATGCCCGCTGGTATGCATCCGAATGCCGACGTTGCCAGGTATGGCGTCAAAATCGTTGCAATCTTGACCGCATCGGTAGTGAAAAAGATAGCAACTTGTTGAGCAAAGAGGACGTTGACTCCAAGTAGGAGCATTCCGTCAATAATGCAAACGAAAAGAAGAATCGGGAAGTTTCGAGTTAGGAACATCCTATGATCTAAGATGCCGTCTGAAATCACAAGCCACTCGTAGATACTGAAAATGAGCAGTCCAACACAGCCGATTGTAAGTGTGGCGATGATACGTCCTACCACTTGGTTAGCTTGAGGATGACCCTCGGCTGAAGTACCATACCGGAGTTCCAGGGATATGTCGAGCCACCCCAAGTTAGACCGATAACCAGAGCTGCAATAGAACCGGTAAACAACAGAATCCCAATATAGTCAACGTGCATGACAAGTTCTCTTAGTCGATTACCTTGTCTTCGCAGACCTGGAGGAGGCGGCCAGTAGAATGCTGCTACCAAAATGGCAGTACAACCATAAACAATGGCGTTTGTTCCATATGCCCATCTAAAGTTGTGATACTTTACGTCTGCACCAGCTCCGAGCGTTCCAGCAATTACAACTGCGCTTGCTAAGGCCTGAGAGAAACCCATGGTCCATGGACGGAACTTGTTTGGAGTTACTTCCTGGCCTGCTGGAACACCCATGATACAACCGGCGTTGGCGATGCCAGTGAAGATATTCCCTATAATCACTTGATAAGTGTGGTGGGAGGTGGCCGACACGATTGATCCCACGAGTCCGATCACAGCGCACGGAACAATGAAAACTTTCTTGCCGAAGCGGTCACTTAAGGAACCCTGGAGAGTATGAGCGACGCAGTCCACTATGACGAGTTGACAGGACCAAAGAGAGACTCACGAAGACTGGGCCGAAAGCCAATGTGACGAGAAAGTTGCCATTTGCTATCCAGGATGCTAGTGATGGACTTCCAAGAGCTTGTACTTGGAAGCGTATGATGGTGTTCGTCTAACATAAGGTCAGCCTTTCTCCGTATTTTACATAGAACTTAGAAGGAGAGACTCAACAGTATTGGACAAAGCAGCACACACATTAGCAAGTGACAGCGCAAAGATTGCTCCTAATGTTCTCCACTTCACCTCGTACAATGTTGAAGGCTCGTCTTCAACCAATATGTCGCCACTATCGCGAGACGGATTCTCAATTCGAGCAACTTCATGCTTGGTAGCAGCCATTTTTTTGCAAAGGATTTTGGAGGAAGCCGAGCTCTGTGGTCCGACGGAAGCAGCAAACACGGTTGAAACTTACTCACTTTTAATCACAGCTGCCCCATGCCACACTATTGCGATAGGTGTTGAAGTGGCTGCGGTTATGCTGCTGCATTGACGAATAGGGTTGCGCAGAGTTTACGGGTCTTCCTCACACATGGACCTTTAACATCGGAAAATCCGGGGTGGTGGCTTTGCCCACTCAAACCATGATCCGAAATCAGCATCCGTAAAAGATGTATGCAAAGTATTACGGATTTTGTCTACTTTCCGTTAGAGAGGTTCAGATAATAAGAGGGGTACTGTAATGACCATGAATACGGAGTAGTATGCCTGCAAAGATCCGAACCAGATTCGGATCCTAGGTTCGGATCATTTTGTCCTTTTGGCCCATTAGTGAGGGGTTCCAGGCATAGAGCTTACAAAACGATATTGCAGTAATTCAGACATGGCGTAGGTGGGCAGGTGGATATGACAGGAAGCAATGTACAACCAAGCGAGTCTGTGCCATTTGCCTAACATGTTTCTTTTCTAGGATAAAGCAAGGCTCAGAGCAGCGCCTGCACGGGATTGATGCTTGTAGTTAGAGTAAAATATATATGAAACATTGGGTATCATTCCTAGCGACTATTCAGATAAGAAACACCACAACATCAACTGTCAACCTGCTTTGTTTGCTTGTGGAGATGTGTCGCGTCCAATCCCGGTTGTAGGCGGCGGTAAACGTAACGATGGAACCACCGCGTCCATCACTGATAGAGTTGGTGTCATACGCGGGCTAGGTGTTGCTGGAGGCTTGATTGCAGTGTCATAGAATTTTCTCAGTGCATCAGCATCCTTGCAGAAGGCCTCGATATCGTCTTTGATCTCTTCAGCAGTCTGAGATTTCTCCTTCTCTTTCGGCAATGATGGGATGTGCCCATCCGATACAGGTCTTGCGAGTGGCGAAGCTGTTGGAGATCGTGCGCTAGCCGGACGTTGTCGCTCTGAAACTCCCTCGCTTACGTCTAGTTTCGAAGCAGACGAGCGAGTTTTGCAAAGTCGGTTGGCAAGCATTAGAATGTGGCCATCGTCGGTAATCTCAGCAAGGACGACACCGGTCTTGTGAATATACTGCGTATAGCGATATTCCGGCTTTCCCCACGAGTATGTAACATCGACATCGGCAGGAAAGCTCGAGGCCGCCTCTACGTCAAGAACAAAGTTGAACTTTCTCAGAAGCGCCTTGTGATACGCCCATTTGTCCGTCAGCGTTTGAGCCGCAAACGAGTTTGTATCGTAGTAGACCACCGGTGGGGCCGCGGGTGGTGGTACTGCAAGTTGAATCATATATGGCGATCTAAACGGATGTGTATCGCAGATTGTTGACGCCTCTGCTATTGGAACTTCGACTAGTTTCAATCCAAATCGTTCAACAGCCATTGCCCAGTGCCCAATGGCATCTTCGATAAATTTTGGTGTCACATTCATCCAGTCGATGCGAATATGATAGCAATTGTCGGGATTATGAAGACGGTCGTAGTGGAGATTGATAATCTCAGGACGATATGACCTGTTACGCGGATCCACATCATATCGCATAACGTCGCTCAGAGTAACTCTTCTGCGAGCAGCACTGTCTTTTCTCGGAGTTTTCTCTCCCTCTTTCTCATTGATGTCTGAAGAGCTACTGGTGTCGAGACGGGAATGCGATCGTTCTACCATCGTTGGAGCAGAAGACCTCGGAGCTTCTATCATTGGTGTTTGGGGAATAGAGCGGTCACCACGTTGGAAGCCAAACCAACTGGATCTCGATTGGGGTGCTCGGAATTCCTCCGATATTCGATAGAAGAAGTGTCCGTCTCTGAATCTGTGTCTTTTCTGAGAATGTTGGAACAGACCTTTCTCCATCAGTTCATTTCCATAAGCCTCCGCGTCTTCACGGGTTTCAAGATCTCGAAAATGGCTCAGTAGCCAGGTGACCAGATCAGCTCCAGAAAATGAGTGATAATGAAGGCGCCAGTGCCATCTCCTATCCAAGATTCGAAGGCCGTTGTCTCCTTGAAGGTCCTGTGCTAACTTGTGGACATCAACGCTCTTTGTAGAGTAAAGTTCGGTCTCAGAGAAAAGTCCCGTGCTAGGTAGAATTGAATCCGTCTCCGATAACATGCCACTTTCCGGTCCTGCAGCTAAAATTGCAGATGGGTCTCGAGTTTGATATTCAATGTCCAATGGATTTGGGTCTTTGCGTCGTTGCATCGATTGATAATTACGTTCGTCATGAGGTTGAACACGATGTCGTTGCCAAACCTGAGTGAGTTTTCTGATACCTTCAAGTCGAATTTCTTCTGGAGAATCTTCTGCTAACTCTGGTAGCGGTCGACGACCGCGAGCTGGAACTTCAACGGGAATCAGAACAAATCGAGCTCTCCAGAAACGCAAAGTTTCAGAGAACTCTTCATGATAGCCGGCGATGAAAGTGTCAATGTAATTCCAGTTGTACTCCGTACGCGGAGGCTTGAAAATAATCTCTCGCGGCTCATAATTTGATTCCAGAGCAGTTCTAATGTAGGCTCTGTAAGACGTTGATGTTCCACCGGCCGTTGACTCGAATGCAGCAGTCGGTTTTCGATTAAACCTTCTGACTTCAATCTCTCCTGAGGTTGTACATATGAGTTGGTGGATGGTGCTAGCAACGGACATGAACACCGTGGCACCATCCTTGGCCATGTAGTCGTGATCGAAAATGTTAACAAGATCGGAACCATGTGCACCTAGAAATCCAGAAACGGATGGTCCAATAATAAGCTGAAAGCCATGTGCGAGACGAAAACCGATCAACTCGCGAATTAGACCATCACGAGTTTTTGGAGCCTCGGCCATGTCATCATCAATGTTCGGACTGAGTCTATATAGAGATTCTTCGTATTCGTTCTCGAGTTGATATGCAGTGGGAAAGTAGTCGTTGGTCAAGGGAACCGAAGCTGGCGAGCAGAGTGACTTCCACTTCATTGAAGCGGTACGCAATTGCCTTGGGAAAACGTGTTGCCATCTCCGAAATTGACTGCTTACATCAAGTTTGTTCTTTCGCGGATTGCATGGATTGACTAGCACCAACCAAGGTGCTAGCGCACTGGTCGGTGAAAGTGTTTGAACACCAGTACCATCTGCACTGGAGGAAAGATCAGGTCGTGGGCCGACAATTCTCGTAGTGGATGCTGCATGTAGAATTGGACCTGGCTCTATTGGTTTGGTTGGACTGTTACGTGTTGGCTTTGTGTCCACTACACCGTTTCCGCGAAGGGTAGCAGATCTAGAATCGACTTCACTCGAAGAAGTCCGACTATGTAAAGCCAGAGGACGAGAACTGGTGATTTTGATAGGCTTTGATCCGATATCCAAATCTTCCGTCGATGGTGTACTTGGCCTTGAACCGCTTGCAGATATGCTTGGGGCATTGCGGTTGAGAGCAGCACGGAACTGTCGAGTATATTTCGATGAAGTCTCTATAGACTCGTCCTCGGGATTTCTTGACAATGCAGTCGGCCTCGCGTCCGCAAATGCGGTAGAAACATCCATGCTAGCAATCGCTTTTGATGTTCCAGTTGTGGATAGTCCGAAACTTATTTGGCGAGAATATCGATTACCTTTGGTGGTTGTGCTTTCCGCTGTTGAGTGAATACTGGCTAGGCTTGGCTTTCTTAGAATTGAAGAAGTCGGCTCCGGTGTCTTTTCTTTCAATTTCCAGTCTAAGTAGCCAATGTTCGGGCGGTAGTTCGAGGCCATAGCACCAAGTCCTGGGTCTTTGTATGAGGTTTTAGGAAGTCGAAATTGGTCATGACTTGGAGTAATAGGCTTTTGACCAAGAGCTTCTTCTCGAGCTTTAGCTTCGGCATCACGTCTCTCCGATAGTGTTCGGAAGACATTCGTGTCATATTCATCCATCCATTCATGTTCCAATCGGGAAAGTCTACGGCGATCCTTCTCCAGAGCCGTGCGACTACTCATTTGAGCCCGAACTTGTTGCCATGGGTGGAGGGGATTTTCGTGTAAGTGTTGAATTACAATGTTGGTCATCTCGTTTTCCATTACGCCCATCATTTGCAATTCATACATTCTACAACGGAGGTCGAATTGGCGATCTCGCACTTTCTGATCTGTCGGAAGTTTACCCGAGCTCTTCCTCAACTTCAACATCATGGCTTGCTCATCGGCGGTACCGGTCCAAAAAGAAACATCAATCCAGTGAGGCATCGCATAGCTCCATTCCCCTGCAGCTGGCTCTGTGACAGATCGCGAATAGCGAGTTGGAGTGGTGGACAAAGATTTAGCTGATGGTACGGAGCCAACTGTGAATTGCCTAGGTATACTCTCCTCCATGGAGAACGTCTTCGTCATTGGCAGAGGTCCATCGATTAGTTTCGGAATCCTGTATTTGAACAGAGGGACTGAATGAAGAGGTAAGGGTGAGAGACAGACCAAATCTATCCCAATACCGCTGCCAACGAGTGTGTCTGTTGTTAACTTCAGCGTGGAATAGTCGACTTCGTAAACGCCAGTCCCAGCCGTGATAACAACCACTGAGATACCAGTACGAGCAAGGTCTCGGTCAATATAATCCTTCGAAAATTGAGAAGAAGCCAGATTGATCGCTTCAAGGACGTTGCCGTCAGAAGCCTGCGTCGGTTTTCCAACAATCACATATTCGGGACCTTCCGCAGTGATAGAGCCGCCATCGGAATCTGTATCTGCAGTGGAAACGTGGAGACGTTGAACCGTGACATCACGTAGGAACGTAAGAAACTCCTTCTTAAGTTGATACAAGATTTTAATCCAGTCGTTGCTTGACATTTCGCTCACAACGACACGATAGAAATCTCTAGCTCCACCGGGCAAGCCATCGGCATTCAGAGTCCCAGCTCTTGCGTATCGTCGGCCTCCACTGTCAGTTTCATATTCGAGACGAGTGAACATGACTATGGTGACCAAGTGATGAGCATTGATTGCCATCCAGTTCTTGAATAGTTCTGGAAGGAATCCATTAGTGACCTTGTTGAACATGATTTCACCCGCACCTTCAGAGTCGAAATCCCACATTTCTCTTGACATTTGGATGAACAAGATGTATCTTGCTGACTCGCTGCGGAATATTGGTTTCGTAAGACCGTTAAAGTAGCCTGACTTGCGTCTTTGCCCGTTGATCCAGACATTCTTCACGGTAGCCTTGATAGTTCCCATGAACAGAAGTTTCTGGTCTCGATAGACGGTTCGTTGTGCGAGTTCAGATGTCGCTAACCTCCACATGTCTGCTCGAGAGAGATATTCATCTTTGAAGGAGACTTCGACGTGGGAGGCTGAGTGCTCTGCTTCGTCTGCGGTCGCAATGATAACTGCCATCCGTTTACGAAAGCCAAATGCTGAGGCTACAGCATTTGAGACGGACACTTGCAAGCCAGCAGATCTTAACTTTAGTTCTGGTGATGCGTCCTTGACCACGAACACATACGACCTTTGACCTTCGATACGCCTGCTTTCCGGAATTCGTGCTCCCGATTCATCAAACGTCAAGATGGTGGAATCATTTTGAGCTCGCAGACTTGATTGATGATGATGATGATGGCTATGGGCTGATTTTGATTTGAGCGCTGAGTCTGATCGTAACTTGTCGGTTCCGTTGGCATTGTTGCTTTCTTGGAAGTCTCGAACAGCTGTACCCTGAGGTAGGACAATGATCTGAGCGAGAGATCCATTCTGAAGATCGAGTTCTCTAAAGCGGTCTAGGTTGAAAACAACATCTTCGGAAGAGTAGCTAGCATCGTGGGTCCATAACGTGCAGAACTTCTGCACGCGCTGGAAAGGTCCCAGAGTGTTCATGATCGGCTACAGCTGTTGTCGCTTTCGGTGATGAGTCAGAATATCATGGCGAAGACTTCTAAGTGATCTTGGTTGAGACAGTATCCATGGAGATGAAATTTAATTCACTCTGTTATCTTTTGTCGTTTCAATACAAATCCTATCAAGCCTTTCATCGAGAATGCGAACGCTAGGTCGACGTGAACTCTTTACGAAGCAGCAATCTCGTTGCCTCAGGTGTCAAATGTTGAACCGCGACTCACCACGTCCAACTTCGTCGCACCATCTCACACTAGAATTTCTTATCTCATTTTGGTACTGCTGGTTCTCCAATCATGGCAATGGCGAAGAGTTTGGCCTGGCGTTAGAAAAGTCAGATGTCGAGTTGGGAGCCTTACCCGCACGGCGGCCGAATATCAGAGAACTTTGCACTTAGTCCGCACGTCGGCCGAGAGTCGAATAGATGCTACCCTAATTGCCAAATGGGTCCAATGAAAGCTGCTATTGTTCATATTTCGGGCACGTAATGCCTGCCGTTGAGTAGAAAGAAGCTCCCGAGTTCAGAATGCCTACGATAAGGCTTCTATTTCAACTATGGCACCAAAAACCATGAAGCAATGGACACTTCACGGAAAAAGGGGCATTGATTCTCTTGTCTATGATGAAAATGCTCTAGTTCCTGAGGTAGGAGACAAAGGCGTATTGGTGAGATGTACGTTCAGTAACCTTGCCGTCTTGCTTTCTCTAACTGAGCCAGTTCACGCCGCAGCCCTCAATTATCGCGACCTCGTTATTGCAACCGGCAGATACCCCTTCCCGGTGAAGGAGGGTGTTGTACCAGCTTCGGATGGAGCAGGAACCGTCGAAGCGGTAGGAAAACACGTCCATCGCTTTAAACCTGGTAACAGAGTGGCGACGCTCTTCAATCAAGATCATTATGGAGGCTCCCTTGATGCTCGTACTATCACGCTTGGTGTTGGCGGCAGCATTGACGGTACATTGAGAGAATATGGAGTCTATGACGAGCAAGGTCTGGTCAAAATTCCAGATAATCTGGATTTGCTTGAGGGATCGACGCTTAGCTGTGCTGCTTTGACCGCTTGGAACGCGCTTTACGGACTAGAATCAAAGGCTTTGAAGCAGGGAGACACTGTGCTCACTCAAGGAACCGGCGGAGTATCGCTCTTCGCGTTACAGTTTGCCAAGTCTGCTGGAGCAAAAGTAATCGCAACAACGAGTACTGCGGAGAAGGCTGAGATTCTGAAGAAGCTTGGCGCTGATCATGTCATCAACTACAAGGAAGAGCCGAACTGGGGTGAGAAAGTGAAGAGTTATACGGCTAACAACGAAGGTGTGGACCACATCATCGAAGTCAGTGGACCTACGACCATGAAGCAATCCCTCGCTGCCGTCAAAATTGATGGACTCATTACCATTATTGGATTCGTTGGTGGTATGACCAACGATCAGCCATCGTTCCTTGAATGCCTGACACATATCTGTACAGTGAGAGGCGTGCTTGTGGGCTCGAGAGTGCAATTCGAGGCCATGAATCGTGCAATCGAGGTGAGGAATATCAAACCGGTTATCGACAAACAAGTCTTCACGTTTGACGAAACAAAGAAGGCGTATCGGTACATGATGGACAAGAAGCACTTTGGCAAGGTATGCATAAAGATATAGTAAGCTACGAGTGGTCTGTCTTAGCTGCATGTATCAAATCTTTTACTATCGTATCCATGCCAAGAGAACCTCCATGCTAGCGAAATATGGAGTTGATCCCTTCGCCCAGCTCGTACGCTCTGGATCCGTCGATGCAAAATGTGTAAACACTGGTGACGACATAGAATCAATTTTCCCATGCTCATTCTCCTAAGACAATACCCAGAAAGCGGTCGGGTATCATACTCTAGGGTCAAATTAAAGCAAAGATATCGACTACAGTACTGTCGCGGTAGACCTCTCACCGCCTCCGCTATGGGACCTAAAAAAACGGGTAGTATCTGCAGACTTGCCTGCAGATACCGGGAGGTCTAATTATATAACAGCTCGAAGTTCTTCTGACAAGTACTAAATCCTAGAAGCTTAACAAGCATTCCATCTGGCAAACAGACTTCAAAGCAATCTGCAAAATCGACCTCCCTCATCTACAGAGGCGTGCTAGTAGTGCATCATGGTGAATAATTAACTCTGTAGACGCTCACTCGTGCGAATGCAATTGGTTATAGACCTCGGAACGCAAGTCGAATGTCCAAGTTACCAGTCTTTGAATGCACAGCATCCATGCCACCATGCCGAAATCAGGCTATGAGACAGGAAAAAAAGCGCCAAAGATTCTTCTACTCTCGCTTCTCGTACTCATTCCACCACTTCTGCGCCTTCTGGTCCAAAGCACTTAGCGCAAGCGCCCTGTCCTCGATGGTGTTACCGTGTAATAGTGGATCTATGTCTTCCTGAGTTGGAATGAAGTGACCTTTCTGAAGTAAAAAATGCCCGCAATCCAAAACTGAATGTTTCGAGGAGACGACATCGCGAGCTAGCTCGTGGAATCGGGTCAGCCTGGCTCGCTGTCTCGAAGAGTCATAATAATAGCGCCACGGTGCCATCTCGGGCTTCACCTCACCAAACAAGAATAAGTCATCAATCTCTTCCAGAATCGCTGCCGATTGCCCCTTTGTTGGCTCGAAATAAGAAGTAATTGCGGTTGGTGCCTCAAGAACTCTCACCAGAACCACCTCACGATGGCAATTCTTTTTGGGATATATTCTCTTCCTTAACCTCTGCCATTCTTCTGGAGCAGTTCCTAACTGCTCGCTACGCAAGATGACGAAGTTGATCAGTGCGGCGGTGTCGATCTCCACGAGGATCTCAGTTCGAGGCCGACCTTGTTGGCCGCTGTTCTCCATCTGGTATGGTATCCAAAAACCAGGGTAAAGGGCTGAAGCATAAATTGGCCAGACATCATAGTCATGCTCCAAGGCTAAAACAATGAGAGTTTTCCCTGACACCCTGGGTGCGAGGTCTAGGATCCAGTCCAGTTGAGGAGCGGCGTTCCCATGCCAGCGCGTTATAGATTGCAGGAGATAGTGGACGTACTTCATCATCAATGGTATTCCCTGAACAGCCATGACCGCAGTAGCAAGGCATGAAGAGTTAACATCGAGCCCAAAACGCTCAACTAAAGCCTAAGTCTTAGTAGAGCTAAATATTGATTGTTCATTCCAATTGAAGCCAGATAAAATCCGGAATAAGAGATATTTGGCGACAATGGAAGTAGGGACTAGCCCATTGTCATATCCACGTAAGAATCGGTCCACAAAGTCGATGTTACTAGTTAGAGCCAATACTTCTGAGAACGTTGTAAGCGATTTCCTCTCAAGTTCACACCGTATAAGCTCATATAATTCCGATCTGGAGCTATCGCTGAGCTTGCGTGCCATTGACAGGTCCCCACAAAACAATTCAAGGTTTCGGTCCCTGTCGAACAACCAAGTGATGCCGCGGAAGCTGGGGTTAAGCGAATCTAATCCGCGAGGTATGATCCATGTGCACAACGAAGCCTTACACAGCTTAGCTTTGGCAATGGCACTCATGATCTGTTCGTCAGATAACGAACAGTGAGCCAGAAGCTCTCGACCCTGATAGCTCCTGGTCAAGAAGTGGATGGCCGTGCGATGGATAAAGTCAACTGAGAAATTTATCGTTCCCAAACCTTCAAAGACCTGGGCTATGTCGGCAAGCTCTGCGCCATTTGATTCCTCGGGTATGTAAGAGCGAAGTTCCAACAGCCCGGCGGACTCGATCTCTATTGTTATGGGCAACAGAGCCGTGATCATGGTGATTGATTATTGCATTGAGTTCGATGTTGTTGCTAAGTACAGAGAGAGGTCAAGGTCGCTTTGCCATTGACGTGGAGGTCGACATCGCAGTGAGAGGTCGTAAGGGTGGTCAATATTCGCTTTGATATTGCCTTTAGGATCTGAGGGTAGCTACCATTTCTGTTATGGGCAGCAGAGCCGTGATCATGGTGATTGATTATTGCATTGAGTTCGATGTTGTTGATTATTGCATTGAGTTCGACGTTGTTGATTATTGCATTGGGTTCGATGTTGTTCCTAAGTACAAGTGTGTGGAAGGGTAAGATATAACCGTCACCACCGCTCCTGCCCTAACAGTACGTTGTGAGCTGCTCCATGATTTCAATATCTCCAGCCCTAATATCGTAGCCTCAGAACAGCTCGGTTACAAGTCACCTGTGACAGTACCATCTAAGCTGGCCTATCAGATTTGCCTTTGAGCGGTGTGTTGGGCGAGGATTCCGATCCAGATCGATGGCCTTGCGACGACCGGTCAGCTCGATTCGTAAATATTCGACATCACAATCGTGGATGCAACTGCATGAGATCATAAGTAACTGTCGTATTGTGGAGCCTAAGATGAATCAGCGATTCTCTTAATGAAAACGCGTTTTGCTTGATATTAATAAGACTCGTAACTTCAGACTATATCTTACCGCCATGACAACATCAAGGACGCGGTGTTCACGTGTCACCCTTATCAGGAGAAGACTCCGCACATCGTCCTTGATGAAAAGCAATATTTGCCAAGTGTGAATTGTTGATGAAGTAGTGAGAGCAAGTGAATGTCTAAGATTATTTAGTGCGTGGAGCAGAGACAAACGCCGTTTTGTTTGAGTACCGTACCGAGATATTCGGCAAACTGGGACGAGGATTGCGAGCGGAGAGTGAGGGTACCTTACCTTAGGTACCTTATTCCACTCTGTTATTATACTCCGCAGCTCTGTAGCTTCTCAATGCGGTTTGGCTCTTCAGTATTTGAGAATGCTGTACGAAATGAACCTGCGAGACGCAAAGCACTTCTCGTGCGATCTCAGCCATCACAGACTGGCTGGTCACAAATGAGTTCCGACAGCGGCATAGCGCCCAGCCTTGCCGGCGCTTCCAATTTTCTAGATTAATTAACATGAGGCGTCTTTGCTTTCTCAAATTATTACCAAGGCTGCAAAAAGAATGTCTTGTGGTTAAAGTTGATGCCGGATAGAGGAGTTGGAGGCACTACGCAATGGGAGATTAGCCGCCTACCATGTCCATTGAATACGATAGTCTATTATTAACATGAAGACCCGGAAGAAACGCTCACTCAAGATGTATGCTCTCCGCAAAAATGGTATGTCTTGCACTGGTATGCCTCTGTGTGAAAGTATTGCAGCACGGCAGTCTTCACAATAGCGCCACTTGCTATTAGACCGTCGATGATTCTTCACTCTTCTCCGTGCTGCCACTTTCCGTCTCACTCTGGCTGAATTTCTCAACCTCGAGCGCATCCTCTTCCTTCTTCTCGTTCTGGCTGAGTTTCTCAACCTCGAGCGCATCGTCTTCCTTCTTCTCGCTCTCACCAACCTTCTTATTATTATTGTCTTCACATTGCTTCAGATCCGCCTTCTCTCCAACCTCTCCGCTCTTCACGTCACCTTCCTCTCCGGCATTGCCGCCCGCCCTCCCGCTATCCTCCACCGCCACCTCATCCTTCTCAGCCGCCTTCCCAGCACCTTCAGTCTTCGCTGCCGCCTCCTCATCCTTCTTCTTCTTCGCCTCCTCCTCGTCGTTCTTCTTCTCCGCCTCCTTCTCCTCCTCCTCCTTCAGTGCCTCCTCCACCCACTTCTCGGCCGCGGCGACCGCGCCTCGCGGGTCCTTCTTGAACCGCAGCAGGTGGCCCTGGATCGCCGCCAGGCTGAGCTTGCCCTCGGGGACGTGGTCGGCGAACGCAGCGGCCAGCGCGTCGACATCGTCGGTGGTGAGCGGCTCGGCGGGCGGATGCACGGTGCCGTTGGCGACGCCGTCGGCGGCGGGCTCTTGCGGCTTGTCAGGCGCGTCGTCGCGCTTCTTGGCGTCGGACGCCAGGTCGTGGTACATATTCGCAAACATCTCGACGATCTCGGGGCGGTGCGGCAGCGTGAAGTTGACGTGCAGGTCGACGCGGCCGGGCCGCACTAGTGCCTTGTCGAGCAGCTCCGGGAAGTTGGTGGTCATGATCAGCACGTGGCCCTCGCTGGACGACACGCCGTCGATGGCGTTGAGTAGCGACGAAAGGCTGATGCCGGTTTTCGTTGCCGGCGGCGGCAGCGGCGGCGGCGGCAGCCCGCCCGGCCCGCTCAGCGGAAAGTCGCCCGGCGCGCCTAGCGGCATCGCCATGTGCGCTTCCGGCGTCGGCCACCGCGACGGCTTCTTCCGCCGCTTGTTAGTGATGCCTGCTGCGTCGATGTCCTCCAGGAGGACGATGCTGCGAGGAGGCACGGTCGAGAAGAGCCGTGTCAGTGCGTCCTCGTTGATGTATGGGTCCAGGAGACTGAGTACGTAGATGTCCAGGCCGAACACTCCGGCCAAGGCCGCTGTCAAGCTGGTTTTGCCTGTGCCAGGAGGACCAGAGAATAAATAGCCTCGACGGTAGGGAATACCGTGCTTTCCATACCACTTCTTTGTGGTTGGGTGCAGGTATTCGTTGATATCTCTAAGCAAGGCCTTCTTCTTGGTTTGGTCAAGGATGACTGTGTTAATGTCTCGCGCTGGTCTGCGTCCAATTACGGCCCAGTTCTGTCCATTTGCTCTGCAGATGTTGGTGCTATGGGAACTTCGGTGCAGATAATATATCTGCGCATCTTCAATCAAATTCCTGATCGGCTTTGTTGAGCGGCCAAGACATTCGATTTTGATCTCACCGTTGATTCGGATACCCATACTAGGATGAGCTCCTGGCATAGACCGCAGATTATGGGAGAATAAGAAAAAGTTGCGGGCATGGTAAAAGATGTGGGAAATGGCGTAGGGTTGATACCTCACTCTGGGTCGTTGATGTGCTTTTCGATAGTTGATCAAGTCTTCCATATTGGCATCGAGATCAGGCATGGAACTTGCAGGATCTTCGTCTTCGGCGCGAAGTATAGATACCCGTCCATGGGTACTTGCTTCCACCGATGTATATCTAGAAGCGGAGTTAGCAGTGGATGCATAGATATGGATAAGGCAGCAACCTACATTTTGCCCTTGAGATGAGTATCCGTCACATAACGCATGACATCGTGATACAAAATAAGATCTTTCTCCTCGAAAATCCGGACGGAAGCGATAACGTACTGCCTGGCGTAGTGTGACAAATACGCGGAGATGTAGCGGAAAGCCGTGGACCCGGCGGCTAGAAATATGCTGAGGCTGATAATGATGGATGGATCGATGCCCAAAATGTTTTTCACAATGTAAATGAGCACGTCGTAACTTGATTGCAGTGACTGGATGGGACCTGATGCGACGGTTGATAATGCAGCAGCTCTCTGCCTCGCCGCAGCTTCGCCTGCCATGTTTGGGAGCAGGTGCAAGGTGGAAGGTGTGGAAGAGAGGATGGAGCAAAGTTTGAAGGCTGAGGCAAGGCAGAGGGATGTCGGAGCGTTTTAAAAGAGATTTCCAGTGAAATCTCAGGCGTGCGGCTACTTGAAAGTCACATAGCTTGCTGCAGGCGAAAGGCGACCGATGAAAGCGCACTGCAGGCAACACACACACACTCACACTCACACACTCCAGGCACAGCCTGCATGCTGACCGGACGGAGCCCAGCACGAATGCCCGAACAATCGCCCTCTACCTCAAACTTCATCCAATGAAACGCGTCTGAATCATCTGTTTTCTGAACATGAAGTTGACGGGTCACATTTGTAATCGAAGCGGGATGAGAAGTGGAATGCCGCGTGGGTTGGCTGACACTTGACAGTTTGTTAGTAGCAGCCGCACGATCCTAAAATTGGCAAAGCGTAGCATGTATCACGACGCAAAGTCACAATCAGGCAGAGAAGTTGTGAGTTGTTTGACATGTATTGCATTATTAGAGCACTTCTTCTCAATCGTAGACCATTATGAGTTGCTGGTCGGCCTGCTGAGGCTCTGGTCCAAGACGCCACATTCATCCAAGGATCTGTAAACCTAAAATGCGTAACTGCGTGAGAAGTGCGTTAAAAGGTTCTATAGGTAAAGACCCATGTTGAACTAGGAGATGAAAGTGGCCTCCGTAAACAGCAAGCCCTCTTCTTCTTTCGTTTGGCCGTTTTCCTCGATCTTAACCGTCATACGTGGACCAAACTGATAGATATATGGTTTTGTGCCGGCAGCACTTGCGATGATTGCCTTGACGAATTTGGGTACTTCGGCCATGACATCAATGCGATCCATACGCGAGCCCAGACTACCACCCAGCTGTGCTTGGATCGGTTTGCCGTCCTTACCTACTCCTGTCCACTTGTAATTTGCTGCACCTGGTTCGGGCCATCCCGGTTCTGGGTCTCCCACGATCTGAGTATGCGTTGCAGGTCCTGCAGGTCCGGCAAACAGCAATTTGCCATCGGTTGCGATGCCTCCAACGTTTACAACGGTGGATCCATACGAGCGAGGGGTTGTGAATTCCATCATGATAGCGGAGTAGGTAGGAGACTGGAAGTTGACAAAGTTCCATCGTGATGCTGAAAGTAGTGAGTACTAGTCCTGGCTCCGAGTTGCCTGACTTACCAAGATGATGTGGCTTGCCACCTTGAAGGGCGTGGATAAACAGTCCTCGGCCATTGAAGTCCACAGGCCCTGTTTGCGTAACGATAGAACCATTGACGGTGCACCTTGGCCAGAAGATATGCACCATGGAAGCCCAAGGATGGTCTTGATGTTCACCGAAGTAGCTCGTACCGTCCTTACCGGCCTTGAAACCAGGCGCGGTCTTCTTGAAGGTCAAATCTACGACTGCCTTCTTAGACGTTGATGACTTGACCTTGAGTTCGGCTCCGTCGGCAGACAATTCAACGGAGCACTTATCGGCATGGAAATCATACATGTCCTCAGAGAAGCGATGATGATCGAGAGCATCTGATATCCATAGATGTGGCGAATCACCATCGCTGTGATTGAAGATCTTGGCTGAGAATTGACAGGTGGTCCGTATGCCTCTGAGGAATGTTCAGCACAATCCTCCGCGGGCACAGACGGCTGGGAGCGTGCTCACTGAACATTGCTGTAGATGACTTGCGCAATCCCAAGCTTTCCAGCATCTGAATGCATGTAGAAGGTATGGGTCTCGACACAGCTCGAGTCCATGGCCTTCCATTTTAGATCCTCCTTGGTCGACTCTGTGTAGGGTGTGTTAAAGTGTTCGGCTTGTTGGACTACGGATTGGATGGCTTCAGGCCCGTAGACGGGTTCCTGAGTGCCGGCTACGTCGGCAAGCCTTCAGTACACTATCAGCCTTCATAGCTCCAAGCGTGAGATAGGTGGCGGTTCGGCTTACTTCTGCTGAGCCCACTTCAACATTGTGAGAAGGGACCGAGGTAGATGACGGGAATTCGGTTGGAAGAGGTAGAGAGCAGACACAGTGCCGAATGTCTTCTTTTTAGCGGCGGAGCGTGGTGGAAAGCGAGACCAGGAAGCGGGTTGTTGGCAGAAGCCGAAGTTCAGCCGGATGATAGAGCAGTGTACGGTAGGCTACGATAGGGCAGGGGATAAAGAGTCCAGAATGCTGCTTTGCAACGTATCTCGTTTAGACCAACGGCATCTTCCATATAATGACTACGAATTGGTCGAGGAACGAGCGCTAAATACGAGAAAATATCGACGAACGCGTGTTTCGGCTTGCATCTGAAGTGGAAAGTGGATCCGTAAACAGTCATGATGGCAAAAGCGTGATGAGGTGGGTGGCAGCGGCTTCGCGCAAGGATATACATACCACTATCGCCCAAGCACCGATTGGCGCCAGGTTCAACCGTTGCTTGTCCCTCCAAGCCGACCAGTAGTGGGTCGAAGGACGCGATGGATGCGGCGAATTGCATGGCAGAATAGCACGAGTCTGACGGGATCTGGTCCAGAGAATTGGCAGAGCGCATATGGATGACTCGGGAACAATATTAGCAATGCTTGCTTCACCACACTAATCAGCTAAGAGCCCACTGATTCACTCAATAACATCCTTGAAAATCCGGTCCGAACGTGCCCTGACGAGAGGAATTTTTGATGGACTGAGATTCATCCTTTCTTCTTCACCTCACCGCCCTCCTTTCCTTCACCACTTACTGACATTTCGTCCGTGTCAAGCGTCTCCAAACTCGATCCTGTCGTCAGCAAAGTTCCCGTCCCACTGAGTATCACTCCTTTTGCGCGGTACTGAGCCTTTCCCGAATTTCCGGCGACCATCTTCGACTTCGGCTTACCGCATCAGGCGCTATCGGAACCATCGTCTCCATTGGCGCCCGCGATTGATTCTCGTCAGAGCGAGAAGCCGCCGACTCCATTCGACTTCACCTTCTTCTGCTCAGAATCGCCTCTATTCACCAGCGCTATACTGCTGCCTTATTAATCACCGACGTGGCCGGATGCGAGACTCCAGGCCAAGCTTTTAGGCCGTTCATTACATAGACTGCCCCTCGTCTTAGTCACTCTCGTATATCGCGGGGCGCAGATCTTCGTCTCTCCGACCCTTCCACTTCAGAGTCATCGTCGTCTAAGAGGCCGGCTGGCCTCCAAAAAAAACCTTGAGCGGATCGGTAGGGATTACGGTGTACGTCCTCTATTTTTTAATCAGAGTCAAGTTTGCCTTGTCTTGGTCTTTTTGAGGTCGTGATGGTGTTGTGTGCACAAACTAACTTTGTCTCATCAGCAATTCTCTCCGTTAAATAGCCACAATGACCGAAAACGAACAAGACAAACCGCAGCAGGCGGTGCGATTCAGCTCGGAGAATGACACTAAGACCATTCAGCAAGAGCCATCATGGGAATCAGCCGAAACCTTGACCTCTCCGCCCCCGCGGAACCAACGCGATGATCTTACACAGGAGGCTCAGGAAGAGCTGAAAAATCTCTCCATCACACTGCAGAAGTCACGTTTGCAGTCAATGAGAATGGAAAACTTCTCATACGAACCTGTCTCTCTACCTGCGTCAAGAGTGAGTCAAATATTCAAACACCACTGCTTGAAACTCTTTATCTAACCGCGGTACCTTCCTCCAGGTTCCCTCAAATTCAAGCCAGCGAATCCAACACGGCAGTATTGATTCTTCTAGAGGCTCTCCTCCAGTCTCTTCAGGCCCGACACCTCCTCTAACTCCATCTGCATCCAGTTCGCGAGAATCAAAGTATAACGACGATCCACAGAGCCGTCTGCGAGGTGAACCTACTCCTGTTACTCCACAGATATCTCCTCCAGGAGAAGGACCAACTGCATCTGCTGTGGCGCATGCCAGATTACCACGATCATCTCAGGCCCCACCAAGATCAATGGTCGAGATTTCTGGAGCTACTCCGGCACATCCGAAGCTTGCAGTTCCTCATGTCGTCGGTCCGACTGGAGATTCACCGGCAGAATCTCAAGACACCAGCCCTATAGGCACAACTGGAACAGCTACGCCAGCAGATGATAGCAGACCATACACTCCGCAAGGCGGACGATTACCGCGGGCGAAGATTCCCGATACTCCTGAAGCACGATACATATTTGGGAGCAAAGATGGACCTCCGGTTCAACAATACATCCCACATTCGACAGACGTCTTACGAACCAATGGTGCTGGTGTGGCCAAACCAGAACACAAGCGGCATTCATTGCTTGCCGATAATAAACATGACAAACACGGCTCTATGTCTGACCTGAAACGATTCTTCAAGCTTGGAGGTTCGCACAAGAAGAAGGAAAAGCGTGACGAATCACCAGCACCACCCAAACGATCCGGAACTCAGACGCCTCCTTCAAGAGCTAGCTCCGTGGCTCTGCCGTTTGGAGAAGATCATGGTTTGGAGAGCAAATACGGCAAGTTTGGAAAGGTACTCGGGTCTGGCGCTGGAGGATCCGTCCGCATCATGAAGCGAGCCAGTGATGGAACAACTTTCGCAGTTAAGCAGTTCAGAGACCGGCATTCGTACGAGAGTGAGAAGGAATACAGCAAGAAGGTCACTGCGGAGTTTTGTATTGGATCAACTCTACATCATGGTAACATCATCGAGACTATGGATATTGTTCATGAAAAAGGAAGGTGGTACGAAGTCATGGAATATGCACCTTACGATCTCTTTGCCATTGTTATGACTGGTAAGATGTCAAGAGAAGAGGTGGCTTGCTGCACGTTGCAAATCCTGAATGGAGTTACATATCTGCACAGTATGGGTCTGGCGCATCGAGATCTGAAGCTGGACAATGTTGTCGTGAACGAGTATGGCATCATGAAGATCATCGATTTCGGAAGTGCAGCGGTTTTCAGATATCCCTTCGAGAACGACATTGTTCTCGCTTCTGGTACGTTTGACTCGGGTGCACCTATAATGAAACAAGCTTCTGACAACTTTTTCACAGGAATCGTGGGATCAGATCCATACCTCGCGCCCGAAGTCTACGACCTACCAAAGTACGATCCGCGTCCCACCGACGTGTGGTCGCTGGCAATCATCTTCTGCTGCATGACGCTGCGGCGCTTCCCGTGGAAAGCACCGCGCACGTCCGACAACTCCTACCGGCTCTTCATCTCGCAGCCGACCGAAGAAGAGCGGCGCCTCTCGGGCATCTACCCAGTGTCGGAGCCCGCCTCGCGCCAAACCTCCGACACCTCCGACGCAGCGAGCACGCACTCGCACTCGCACCACCACTCGTCGCACACACGCACGAGCGACGCCCCCCACCGCGCCGAAAGCCTGGCGTCGCCGCCCACGCAGCCCAGCCCCAGCGCCGCGCCCGCGCCCGCGCAGGTGATCAAAGGGCCGTGGCGGCTACTGCGGCTGCTGCCGCGCGAGTCGCGGCACATCGTCGGGCGGATGCTCGAGGTCGACCCGGGGCGCCGCGCCAGCCTCGAGGACGTCCACGCCGACCCGTGGATCGCGCGCGTCCCCGTCTGCCGCCAGGAGGAGCGCGGCCGCGTCTACAGCGCGCCAGGTCACGTCCATACCCTGGAGCCCAGCGCAGGCGAGGCCGGCGCCCACAGCAAGAAGTGAGGCGCTTGTTAGAATGCGGCGCAGCGGAATTGCGCGGTGCAGGAAGGCGTGTAGACGCTTGTGTATATACTAATGACTGGGTGTTTGCTCGCTCCCCGCTTTTCCCTGTGGTTTGTGCGCAGTATGGTGGTTCGAGAACCGGCCTTCTGCTTTGGATTCTTCAACATGTAAAGGGCTCGCTGGCGGTCTTTTTCTTTTTGCCTCGCATGTTCAACCGATTGTGGGAGGAGCTACGCGGAGCGGAATGACGATAGAAAGAACGTCAGAATTATATTGGTGTCATGAATGTATTGATCTGGTGCTTAGCATGAATGGATAGTTGCGATGGAAAAGTGCTTCGGCATGAGAATATGAATCGTTCATAGATGCGTAATGCTGTGTTTTTGCGTTCTATTGTAATTGTAGATAGCCTCTTCAATGGGACGAAGTTCAACTCTTGTTAGATGTGCTTCACGTGATCAGGCTGATATCGCAGTCTCACAATACTGCAAAAGGCCTGCTTATGCTAGAGTCACATGTCTTAGGACCAATTCAAATGTGCCCATGATTACACTCTTTCATATTGATCCACTCTATACATTCAAAAACGTACACAAAAGGTCTGGCGATCTAGTAAGACAAAGATCTATGGTAACGACGGGGTATCAAGATCATTTCTTCTTCCAGCTGGCTTGTTCATCAACAATCTCTTCTAGTAGCTCTCGTGCTTCCTGATCTTTCTTATCAAACGCCTTGTTATAAAAATTAGGCTTGAGAACGCGGTAAGAATCTGCTTGAGTCAGTAATCTCCCACCATGATCAGCACCTTCAACATGAATAACTCACTAGCATGATCCTCAGCAAACTCAATACCATCACCGCCCTTCTCACCAACAAGCTTAACGGCCTCCTCCAGCAGGGCGCGGCCAATGCCCTTGTGCCTGTACCGCAGCCGGACCGCCCAGGCGCGCACAATGCCCTTCCCGCTCTTCTTGCGGCGGGAGCCCTTCTCGCCCTTCTCCCACCCCAGCACAACCGTGCCGATGATCTCGTCACCAAACTTCGTCACCAGCACCGTGTCGTCGCCAAGCCACTCATACTTGAAGGACTCCGCATGCGCAATGTAGCCGCGCGTGAGCCACTGCACAGCGGCCAGCAGCGCCATGAAGAGGCCGCCGGCGGTCGTGAGCAGCACCGTCCAGTCACCTGTGTACGCGTCAGCGCCTCACCCAATCCACCATCTCATTGCTCCGCAGAAGGCCACTCACGCTTCCACGCCACCAGCCCCTGCGCCACCACCGCCAGCACCAGCCCGAACGCGCCCACGTTCGCCGGGTGCGACAGCAGCGCGCGGCTCGCCGCCTGCCGCTGCTGCGCCACGCTGTCTGCCACCAGCTTCAGCGCGGCGACGCGGTCGGGTGCGTCGTCCGCCACGTACGTTGTCAGCGCCGGCACGCCGGCGAGCGGGTCGGGCGCCGCGGCCGGTGTGTCCGTGGGTGCCGCTGGAGCGGCGGGAGCCGCCATGATCGAGAAGGCGAGTGGGGAGGGCGGAGGGAGCGCGGCGTTGAGCTCCGTTGAGGCGCGGAGCGATGGAGGTGTGCTCAGCGGTGAGGGGAGAAGGTCGCTGTCTGGGATGCGGAGGTTCGCGCTGAGGGAGGAGAGGAATGCTGTGTTGGAGTGTTTAACAGGTGTTCTAAACTTTTTATTTCAGGGATGGACTTTGGCGGAGGCAATTGCGGTTATGTCACTCTGTGGTGTGGAGTGGTTGATGTGGGCTTGCCGGGTCGGGATCCTGAAAATCCCAACTTTGGCGTGTCGTACCTTCGTGTGCGCGCAATAATGATAAGGAACGGAGTACTCACCGGCCGAGGTCTTGAAACCAGGGATTGTGGGAATCCTTTCACCAACAATGCTGATGCTGGTGCTGTGAAAGCCGTTGCGCGGCGGCGGTTTGAGTAGGAATTGTGAGGAAGGACGCTGGAAGCTGGCGGTGGTTGTTGTCGTATGCGTTCTCGCCATAGAGTAATGCGAGCAGTCACAGCTCCTGCTCTATTGCGTTACGGCGTTGAATAGGGAATAGTAAGGCAGTGCCAGTGACATTCCTCGGCTATAACAAACAAAAGCACTCTGTAAAACTACAATCAAAAACCCTCTCATCAAGAAGGAGAAGAAGAAGACAACGTTGATTGAAAGGAAAATGCCATTGGCCGTGGAGTCAATGAGCACTCTTTCTGATGAGCGAGTCAACCCGCTTCTAAGGCCATGGACGAGCTTTGGCCGTCTTTTTATCAGAGTTCCACCTGTGGCTTCCGTCGTTTGACGCGGCTGCGTGTGTTTCTCTGTGTACGGTTCTCGCAGATAATAGTACAACAGATTGGACTGGACTGATAGTGCAATGGATGCGGTGTAGATAACGCGGCCCAAAGCAAAACACCACCCTAACTCGTCGACTCTGCCAGCCTCCAAGGATTGTGTTTGCATGGGCCCGTTCCGACGCAATCCAATGAACCGCCGAGGATAGTCGTCAGATAGGGCTCCGATTGCTTCCTGGACCTGCAATCCTGAAACCACTAATCGGCAGACTGACAGCAAGCCCGGTGTCTTTGCAATTCGTACCCACTGAACGCCTGGCTCGACACCATAACCCCACTCCCGAGTCCGCCCATCCCTCATGATGACCTGTCAAAACATCTAGACAGCGTCCATTCGGCATTTTGTGATGTCATGCATGCTGTCTCGCATGAGGCAAGCTGACGCTGCATTCGCTTGAAACCATGTACACACCATATCATTGTAAGACGGCGTGCGCTGTGGGGTGCTAGTTTGGAATTGTCATGCTGCGAAGATTTGAGAGATTTGAGCCATTAGCTTATCTGCCACTCGCATTCGCTACTAAGCTGCGGGAGTTACGTGACAGGTCGCCGAGCAGTCGGCAATGGGCTTCGATATACGAGACTCCAGATCGGCACATGTCGTCGCGAGAATCAAAGTAGTATTCGTCTAGAATAGTTAAAGGTAATGCAAACAGTACTGCCTTGGCCGACATTCTGGGTATAAGCCTGTCCTGTAAGAACAAATCCAAGAACACCTTGCCCTATGCTTACAGTTCTCCTTCGCTCAAAGCTCCATTCAACCGCCGGCTCTCCTCTCGACGCCTGCTGCTCCCATGACGAATGCAAATGTCGGCACTTTCACGCTTGCTGCCGGCCAATACATAAGAGAAACTAGGAAAATCCCTTGGCGGGGACAAGTAAGATGAAAGTAAGAGAATTAGGTGTCCCGTGAACTACGCCTCATTGGCCTCGGCCATGACCTGGTGGCCCTCGTCCAAAATGCCCATGATGAGCGCCAACTTCTCCACCATGCGCGCGGCCATGTTGACGAGCAGCATCTTCTCGGCGTTGGCCGGGAGCCCCAAATACGTGGGCGGCTCGCGCTCCGGCAGCTCGTTGACCCAGCCCATGAAGTCCTGCCAGCCCGTGCTGTTGGGCAGCACCAGCTGGTCGGCGCTGTCGCCGACCTCTCTGATTATGTTGTGGTCTTCTTCGAACGCCGCGGGCGTCATGAAGCTCTTCACCAGCCCGTTGAGCGTCTTGAAGTCGCCTTCGTCGTCGATCTTGCCGCCGTACATCTCCGTGATGAGCACGCACAGAATGTCCCATGGGATGTTCTTGGGTGCGATGTTGGTGCGGTCTTTGGCCACTGACTCGACCCAGGTGTCGATGATAAAGCTGCAGCATTCGTACTGTTCTTTGAGTTAGCACCATCAATTTTAGTAACGTCAAGGATCAAACTTACATCGCTATCGTTGAATTCCCAGAAGCCCTTCCATCCGAGACTTGGTGCGTAACGAAGCCGTTCTTGCACAACGGCATGAAGCATCGCAAGCAAGAGATAGATACGAGCTCGCTCGACCGGCTGCTTCGTCGCTCGTTCTGAAAGGGCTGATAGTGAATCCTTCATATTGGCACGGATACCCGCTGGCTGTTCGTTCATAAGGATGCGCGAAGCTCGAAGTAAGTTGACGGGAATCTTCGGACTCGTCTCCATCGAGAGGAACAAGCGGAAGTCTTCATGAGGTTTGAGCGCTTCCACCCGCTTCTCGAGGCTCTGCAGCCATCCTGGAGCGAGGTGAACGTTCTTAATGAGGACCCAAGACCCTGTAGCTGCCGCTGCGCTGATTGCTTTGTCGGCAGACGCAACGCCCTCATTCGAACCCATAGCGATCTTCTCGCACTTGACGTGAGCCCTATCCACCAGATGCTCGACGCGATAGCTTGCATCGAAACCTGGCGTTGAGCAAAGAGCAACTGGTGTAAATGCGGACACTTGCCTGACAACGTCGCCGAGATCGCTCGTAAAGTCAAGGACATTGCTTCCAAATACTGCGTTGACAAAGCGTTCGACTGCCGGCACAAAACGGTCAACTCTGAAAAGCTTGATGAGAATGATGGAAAGCAAGTGCTTGTCAAGAGTTTCCGTGCCAGATGGCCATGGCTGCGGTACATGGTTCTCGGCCAACTCTTCACTCAGGAAGGCTCTCCAGGACATGGAGCTGACTTTTGGTAGAATATCTTTGAAGATACGCATCTTAAGCGCTCGAGCCATTACCTCATCCTTGCGATTCGGCTGACTCGAAACATCGACACCCTGAACATCATCGTCGAGACATGTGTCGATAAGAGATCGGTTCATCTTATATGGTGCAGCTTGGGCAAGAAGCATAGCCAAGGCAACACGGTCTTGCTGAAGCATTGCAAGAGAAGTTCGTTGATACGTCGAAATGAAGAGGTTGCGTACGATCGCATCAATCCGCGCGTTGCCGTTGCTCTCCCGAGACTGCTTGACTGCATTGAGAACATCACCGAAGATACCAAGGAAGTATTGCAGCGAGAACTGGTAGAAGTGGTTGAGGCGACTGAGATGGTCGAGGACTGCAAAGATTGCAGAACAGGACCGAGCGATGACCTTGTACTGCTGTGTAATTGTTTCGACTTCAGACCAAACACCTTCGGTTTCGGCTGCCTTTGCTGTAATCTCAGCTGCTTCTCTCTTCAGCGTCTCGAGTGTCTTCAGAACATTGTCGTCATCAAGGATGTTGCCTTGGGAGTCGTTGAGAGCTTGCAAGAGTTGTTTCTCAAGTCGGCGCAAATGCACACTAAATTCGCCTTGCATCTTGATGATGTTGGATCTCCGTTCATCTACATCTGGACGCTCTGATTTCAGCACATCGTTTAATGATTGCGTTTGTAGACTGCTCTGCGTGACCGTGAAGTTGATAAGCGTTGTACGGCTGCACACGTCAGGTGCAAAGTGTGCAGAAGGATCTCTCGACGATAGGAAGAGCTTGAATGCTGGCGAAAAATCAATCTCTTGTTTCCCGAGCTGAATTAAGACACGACCACCAGTCTTTTGGTGCTCCTTATTGAGAACATGCGTCAGGATCGGATCGATGTGCTCGGCATCTTGAATGAGGATGGGATTGCCGAAGCGGAGCGAGCTCTCCAGCTGTTTCGTGAACGAAGGGTCCAAGAAGCTCGTAATTGTAAGTTTACGATCCTTGTATTCGTTCTGAAGGAACTCAGTGACGCGACCAGATGGATCAATGATAAGCGGATAGCGATTGAAGCGCTTTAGCATGATGGCGTTCTCCGTACACAAATCGTCGACAGGCAGAGTGTGATCTTGCCATTTAAGCCTCTCGTCAGCAGTAGAGAGATAGTCAGTGACAGGATTGTGCTCTTTAAAGCGGATACCGGACATGGACAGATGGTGGAACCAATCGTCAGCCATTGCTTTACGGTACTGCTGATCGTAGAAACCGCCGTAGGTAACGAGTGCGGCGGCAATGAGCACGTCGCCAACCAATGTGTCGATTTGAGTGTCAAATGACTTGCTTCCTTCGTCCCAACGAGCCCGTTCGGATGAAAGACTACCTAAGAGACGTTCGCTGCGCTCGACCTTGGACCGAACTTGTTTTGTTTCGGACTTGATAGCTTCAATTTCGGTGACCAGGATACGATATTCGGCCTCATACTGCCCAATGCTCTGTTCGAGGTCCGCAATCTTGTTGGAGATCGCTTCAGCTTCAGCACGAGTCTGTAGTGCATCTTCTTCCAATTGCCGAATAGCTTCTTTGCGCGGCTCAACTTCGTCAAGCATCTGTGAAAACTTGACTTGTGCTTCAACCCACTGTACGAGAGGGCCACAGGCTTTGCTGGCTCGATTGACTTTTTCGTAACTGAAATCGGGATTTCGCAGATACTCGGCATCCATCTTTCGGCGCAGTGTGTCGGTCATCTGCTTCTCAGTGTCAAAGCGAACAATGCTGCCGATAAAATCACTTCGCCTCATGATTTGCTGGATCGACTTCCAGTCAATGGCCCTGTGACCAAGGAGAGAGCAAACAGCTTCCATTGCCAGTCTGACACCATTTGGAGGACGCTGCATTGATCGAACCTCGTCCAGCTGTTGTGTCTTGATGTTGCTAACGCTCTTCTTCGCTTCAAGCACCATTGGCTCAACTTCATCAAGTTCTCGCTGGACTTGTTCCTGTCTCTCTGCAATGTTCTGCTCTTTCTCCGTCAGGTACACTTGGATCTTCTGTGCCTGCTCTTGATTTTTCTCAGCCTCGCTCTTGCTGGCAACCATACGTTTCATTCGCTCATTTGCCTCCTTTTGCTTGGTATCCAGTTGCACACCTTTCTCAGCCAGGCTGGACTTCAGACTGCGTACTTTATCGAAGGTATCGTTCAGTTTCGCAAGACCGACATTCAAGTGTCTTTGCTGCTCTTCGAGATCATCGCGCTTCTCGCGGTGCAACTTAGTGAACTGATCGACGAAGTCTAAGAAATGTCGAGGCGTTAGATACGTAACTTTATCCTGCTGCTTGTGTAGGCGCTCATTGAATCTGTGGAGCGAGTAGTGGATATGCACCATTGCATTGACCAAAGCATCACGATGTGTTGGTGGAAGCTGTAGTTCTCGGTAGGCAACTTCGAAAGTATTTGGAGCAACATAGTTTGCCCTGTCGAGATCCATGGACTGAGTGAGCTCCGAGCCGACTTGGAAGAGCGCTTGATCGGACCAATCGCCGAACCAGTTAAGCACACAACGGTTGAAGAGCGCAGGACTGGTGGCAGCTTTTGATGATAGGCCTTCGGTCGGCGGGTTCATTGTGAAGACAACATGGAGATTCTTCGCGATCTGGCCCTTGAACCACTTGTACATCTCTTCAGGAGAGTCAAGGACTTTACCGCCTTCACGTTGAGCTCCCTCACGACACTCATTCATCAAAGCCGCATACTGGTCGCCCTCGAACAGACCTGGAACTTCAGCGTTGGCAAGCAATGTGTTCATGCGCTCCAAGAAGGCGGAGTCGAGAACGTTAGATTCGTCCATAATGAAACAAATCTTCTCTCCTCGGCAGCCGCACCTCTTCAGGACGTTGCGGAGATCGTCGTCAAAGTCTTCTGCGGAGTACCTGCCATGGACCTTGATTTGGTAGACCTTGAGGCCGTTCATCCATGCGACGAAGCGAGACAGGGTAGTCTTGCCACTGCCGGACACACCAATAAGGATGAGATGACCTTGAGACTGCCGGAAAACTCGATCAATTCGAAGAACATGCTCCAAAAGATCATTGAATGGTACTAGACGAACATCCACTTCTTCCTCGCTGAAAGTTCTCAGACGCTCGGTGACCATCTCGCGCAGGGCCTCACGGTCGACGGACTCGTAGCGTTTCGACAACCAGCTCGAGAAAAGGATCGGGCCAGCCAACGCCCGGTCTTCGTTGATGGTTGGGAAATGCTCCATGGCGATCCGACGAACTGCATCGTCAGTCCACTTGCGCTCCTCTTCGCTGATGAGGCGATCTTGGAACAGCCGAAGAGCTTCGTGGGCCCAGACTCGGACGAGACCTTCAATGTCCAGGTTGTCGTATGGTTTGATTGTTTCGTAGATGCCACGGACCCATCTCGTGAGCTCTCGAGGAGAGTACACATAATGCGGTTGAATTTCCGGAGTGAAACGATTTTGCGATTGAGAATACACTTGAACCATTGCCTTTGTGAGAGGCTCTGCATAACCTCGGAGATTCGGAAGCACTTTGAGGACTGCATTGTTGAATGTTCCATAAATCTGCTGCAGTGAAAGTTCGCCTGGGTAATCAACCATCACAACGGGTGCGTGACGAAGGAATCGAAGACCAAGTGGCGTCCGACCAGGATCTGTTGGCGGATTACAGGCACCAACAAACTGTATACGATCCAGTGTAACCCATTGTTTGTCGGTAGTTCGCCAGAAACCGTTCTGTTCAACAAGCTGACGCAAGAATGAGATTGCTCGTGGGGTGCCGTATTTGTCAGGCGCGGGAAGATTGATTTCGTCACAGAAGACGACTAGCCACCTACCAACCTGTGAAGGTTGAAGGACAACGCCATTCAGAGTCTTGCGATATTCGCAATATTGCTCGAAGGTCTTGATGAGTAGATCTGGAGTTGTTGCACTTGAGAAGTTCAACCCGACAATTTCCATATGCTCGAGCTTCTTCAGCGCATTGAATAATGTCATGGTCTTGCCGGAGCCTGGTGGGCCGCAGAGGATCAACGGTTTATGATCAGCCAGCCAAGAGTAAAGGATATCTTCATGGCGTACGGTATCGAGGGTGGGAATTACAATGTCTGTATCTGTGACCTGATTTGTGTCGATCTCGATGCTTGAGACTTGAGACTGCCATGGTGTCCAAGCGCTTTGAGGAAGCGTGACATCAAAATCGATCAATGAAGTTAAATCAGTGATGGTAGGCAAGTCGAGATCACTCATCGCGGCAAGGGTATCCCCGAAAGTTTTTCGTTCCACCAACGGACAGTCACCAGTCAACGACCAGACAAGCGAGAGCAAAAGCTTCTTGGATAGGTATCCTTCGATCTGGGTAGCATCCAGAGGGAAGTCAGAGTGCTGGACATTGTACTCAAGGACGCTGCGGCAAGCTTGGTTCAGCAGAGAGAACAGAGTGTTCAGCACACGGATGTTGGTGAACTCCATGATATGGTGGAAGTTGCGAGCCTGTTCAAGAGCCTGGAGGATGAAACCACCTTCGGTGAGGCGGCGTTGGAGTAGGTCTGCAGCTTGGGTTTGCGTTGCAATTGTCTCGGCAGGAGATAATGTGCCTTCAACGTCGATTGGCACCGTACGTAGGCCGCTCAGATAGTTTGAGACAATCATCTCAGTTGAGACGGTATCGTCGCTGAACCACACCATACCACATCGACTGACCGTAGCCAAGGTTGCATATCTGAGCGTCTCGACTTCGAACATGATGCGGACGTTTGGTGGTAGATTCAGGCGCTCGCCATTGGGAAGAGTGAGCATCTTGTTATCGTCCAAAACACTGTTCAAATTCTCAACCCAAATCGGATCGACGTCGCCGTCGAATATAATCCAGTGCCGTTTGGAGTCTTCGCCACGTAGATTGTCGACGATCTTCCGCAAAATGCTAGTAAATAGACCGTCGGTCCATTCGCGGGTTGTGCTGTCGAGAGTACCATAAAGTGACTCTTTGGACATCACCTTCGGATCGATAACATGGCAGACACCTTCGATGTTGTCTACTCGTTGCAGTGCCTTGAGAAGAACTCGCCAAGCGCTGGACTTTCCTGACCCAGAGGAACCGACCATCATGAGACCGTGATGCAGATTTTGGATTTGGTAGAGTTGCAGAACCTTGGTCATCCAAGCTTCGGTGGCGAGAAGCTTAGCTTCTTTGGCTTCTTCGCGAATAGCCTGTTCCAGTTTGTCCATTGCGGCGGGAATGTACGCTACACCTGGGAAAGCCTCCTGCTCGATTTGCAGCATGATCTCGACGTCATTGCGGATGAGCTTCGGCGCGATAGTCTCTCTAATGGACTGGACGACGATTTGAGGTTCCACAATCTCAAAATCAGCCGTTTCAGAGCCTTGTGTTGCCAGTCTCGCGCGTTTAAGTCCACCAGAGCTAACCAATACACTCTTCAAGGCTCGGAGCCCGAAGTCATAGTGAGCCTGAGATGAAAGTCTGGCTGAGCACTTGTCGAAGAAAGGTACGGTTTGACGCGACAGCTGCTTGGCGCATGCGAAACCCTGTGAATATAGCATGACTTCTGCGATGAGTTCTTTGTCTGGTTTAGACATGGCCACGCTTCGGAAGAGCTTCTTCAAGTTATCTGGCAAGTTGGAACGGCCAGCGTAACCTGGATTCATGGTGACAAAGATGCCCGTGTTCGCATTCACGCGCAAATTGCGACCGACAAGTTCGATTTCCGCTTTGTCATTGTGGACAGCTTCCCGCAATCCAAGCTGAATGTTCTGGATCTGTTGCGAGACGGCAGAGAGAATTCGCTCTTCGAGGCGATTGAATTCGTCAAAGCAACCCCAGGCGCCGACCTTGCAAATACCAAGGAAGATACGACCCATAGCTTGGAAGTCAAATGTGTCATCACAGCAGAAGACCAGCGTGAATCGACCCAGCTGCAAACCCAAAGCCTTGACTGATTCCGTTTTGCCAGTACCGGCTGGACCGTAAGGTGAGCCACCAAGTCGCTGACACAAAGCTTGGGTGAGGGTGAGGAAACAACGGTCTGTGAGAGGAGTTCGAACAAGACGGTCTTGGACACCGAGATACTCGTAGCCGTAAACAATGCCAGCATTAGCCATCTTGACGTGCAGACGATCTAGAGTGTCTGCTTCTGGCCGATAGACATAGCGCATCTGAAGTAGCCATTGGTAATGCGTGGGAGAGTTTGCGTTATGCTTCAGTAACTTGCCGACCACATCCCGCTGGTGAACGAATTCGGTGATGAGCTGTTCGCATTTCTTCCTGAAAATATTATCAAGATCGAGCAACACAGTGCTCGCTAGTAGCTGTAAGAGGGCAACGAGCTTGTCGTACAGTGCGTGAAGCACAGCACTGCCTTCTGTTAGAGCTGCTTCGACGGCATCCGTCCAGCAGACTTGCGTAGCAAGGACGACAACTTGAGCAGGAAAGTCGGAAATATAAGCGTTGAACGCTTCTGCATCAGGCGAGTCTGCTTTGATGATCTCTCCGTACTGACGGACCGCGTCGAGGAGGAGAGCAGCCAAAGTGGTCTTCATGCCATATTCGAGCGCAGCCAGCCATTCGTTGACCTTCGGAGTCTTGCTTAAGGAGATTTCCTTCTGCAAATACAGCCGCTCTCCTTCTTTGGATGCAAAACCGACCACATCGCCTGACTCTTCATCAGTGACGAGATTGGCCATGCCAGCGAACATCTTCCGCAAATGTTTTGAGACGCGTTGTGAGTCGTTGCTATTGCCAATAATCTCCAGAAGATCCTCATCACCGACAAAATAGAAGCGAGGGAATGCAACTCGTTCCCTTTCAAGGTATTCACCCAGCGCTTTCTGGATTTTGTTCAGGCGCTGAGCAAGCTCTTCGAGCTGGTTTTGGATGTCCGGAATGTTGAGAACGTCCATAACCAATGGTGATCTGCTGACAGCTCGCATAACATCAAAGAAGCGAGCATTGATACCACGGAAATGTGCCGACTCGGTTTTGAGAATGTGTTGAATATCGGCGTTTCCGTTGAAGACACCTTCTAGGTAGACCCATTGCCGCTGCACGTCAATCCAGACGTCGAAGAGAATGTGTACTCGATTAAGGCGCTCTTCCCATGCCGAAGCATCGCTTTGGAATTGGCGATAGTATGGCGAATGCCTCATTGCTTGAAGATTGTTCAGATGCTCACTGCACTTGGCGAAAAGGTCATCCCAGCCTCGAATCAACCGACACTTGTTCTGATAGTTTACTAGATCCAGCTCGTAGTTCTGCCAAGTGTCACCGACTTCTTCGAGGTATTTCTTCAACGACATCTCGCCTTGGGCTTGTGTTAGAACATCCTTGATAAAAGCTTCACCAGCATCGAGGTTGAGATCCCAAACATCCCCAAGGAGCATGTTGCGAGAATAGCGTTTCGAGGGATTGAGATTTTTGAAGATCTTCTCCCAATGGCGGTCTTCGATCGCTTCGGAACGCAGCTCTGAGAGTGTTGTGTTCACCTTCTGCAATCGCCGCAGTCTGTTCTGCATATGCTCAAAGGCAGCATACTGGCGCATACGAGCTGGCATATCTCTCATCATGCGGACGAGCTCATCAAGACGTGTTCTGACTTTTCGTGGCTGAACACTGACCCAGTTCTGATCACGTAGGTCGTTGAGATTATCCCAAACGGTCTTGAGATTTGCCCAGACTGATCGGAAGTCTTGGACTTCTTCGAGGAGTGAAGGAAGGACGTTGTCGGAGGTTGCTGGTAGATCGAGTGCCTCCTTGGCTCTTGCTACGCCCTCAGCATCATCGCGTAGCCTTGTCATCTTCTTCTCAAAAGTCATGAGTGTGACCTCTGCTTCGTCCGGAGGAATGGATCCGGAGACAGGCTTTTCATTCGACCACTGTTCTCGAATATCCGCGATGTTCTGCAGCACAACCTTCTCTTCAGCTTCGATCTTAGCTCGCAGCGCGTCACTCTGGTCGTCAACGATTCTGCTCTTGCGATCCAAGACGTCGAGAAGTCTATCCCACTGATCGCTAATGCGGTCCATATATAGCCAATCCTTGGGGAACTGATGTCGCTGGCGCTTGAGGGTGGTTTCTCCTTGACGGAACATCTCGATGTCGTTTGCCCAGAACTTGACTTTCCGCTTGCATTGTTGTACAATCGTGATGAATTGAACGGCCTGCTGTGTTGACGCTTCTAAGGCCTGGCCTTCGAGATTCATCCGAGCTTGTTCGATCTCCGAGTGAACGTGGTTCATCCGACTGCCCAGCAAGACAGCAAACTTCAGTATAATATCCTGCTGCCATTGATCGTAGCGGCTGTTGACTTTAAGTTGCACCTGCTCGTAATGGACAACAATGTGGCCAAAGTCGACACTGACTTCGGATGTATCGAAAGTGTTTCGGTCACCAAGAATCTCTTGAATAAGCTGGAGCCATCGGGCCAAGTCGTCTTGAAGCTCATCATAAACCTGCTCCGGTCGCAGATCCCATAGTGACTGAAACTGCAACCATTTATCAACATACTCGGATACAGATGATAGCTTGCTCTCAACTGCAGCCTGAACTTCAGCAAGAGCATCCGTACAACGCCCTGGGAGATAGGAGAAGCCTGGATCTAAATCTAGCACATCCGTCTGAAGTCGTAGTTCGTATCTGGAAGCCTTCACTTTCTGTAGGGAGCCGACTACACTCAGCCACGCTTGTAGCTGTTCCAATAACTTTGCACGTGCGTGCTCCAACGGTGGCCGCAGGAAGATAGCCTGATTACGCAAAGTAATCTCATGGTTGAGCTGTTCCAGCTTTGGAAGGTCTCTAGAGTCGTCTTGTTCCTTGCGCGGATCGTGCGATTGGTTGATGTCGATAGCTTGACTTGAATCTGCGAAAGCTTCCTTCCAGTGGTGAATCGCGCGTTGCAGTCGATTGAACAAGACACCTTCAATGCGCTCATTCATTTGATCCACCCACCATTGCAGGTTGGAGTAATTTTCGAGATTCAGTTGATCAACAGCACGTTGGATCTGGTCAATGTTGTTGCGGAAAGCTTCAGCGTCGTAAGGGCATGAATCAAGGTCTTTGAGGGCGCTGTTGACGGCAGTGTTGATGATTCCTAATGTTGATGTCTTTGTTTGAAGGACTGTGATGGCGGTTGCAAAATCCTTGACGAACTTGACGTGCTTGCTTTCGTCTCGATTCGCCACGTCGTAGACATTGACAAAGGATTCCCATCTCAGCGGGACACCTTTAGTTATGAGGCCAAGAGCATCGTTTAGATATCCGTTGAGCAGCATCGCGACTTCAGTCATATCGCCCATATCTCGACAAGCTTGTGCAAAGATACGTGCCGTCTCCATTAGTGTGACAGCATATGGGTAGACACGCTTAGCATCTTTGGAGACATTGTTGATGGCATGGCCGACTTGGAAGCCAAGGTTTCGCAGCATGTGCACCTCTTTGAAGAGCGTGATCACTTGACCATCGAAATTGACTGACAGTTCGAACACACTGGCGGAGCGAAGCTTGTCGATTTTGAACAATCGACCACTGATAGAGATATTTTTGTGCTGTACATCCTGGTACCAAGAATCATAGATTGGCTTTGTGTCGAGCTTCTTGCGGAACATCTTAGTCTCGGTCTCTAGCTTTTGGCCTTCAATATGCTGGTGCCAATCCGGTCCTAGAATGTCTTCAACTTTGCGTACGTATCCGTCAAGTTGGCGTTCAATTTGACGTGCCCAGCTGATTGCCGTCGCGACAGGTGGGAGATCCCGGAGCAATGCCATCGCGTGTGCCTCGGAATGGCCATATTGCTGCTTGAAGCGTTCGTGAAGCGCTTGAATGTCGCGCTTGACATTGTCTATCAGTTGAGTCTGATATTCCGCTATCGCGCCTCGAATCTTTGGCCGTACGAAGAGGGCGTTAAATTTGGAGAAGACGCGAAACATTTCGTTCGCGGTTTTCGCGGTTGCAAGGCGGTCTCTTAGACGGGAAATGATGGAAAGCTCAACTCTAGCAGTTTTCTCGTTGTACTGCGCCTCAGCTTCGTTCCAAAGTTCAGTGCCTTCTACAGACACATCGAGAACATCGATGTCTTTTAGAGCGGCGTAAGCTTCAGTCACTTCCTCCACAGCATCGACATCGCCCAATTCATCGACAATTACAGCAGTGCTTCCATCCGCTTCAGCTGCGTCACGGATAGACGAAGGTCCCAGAACGGTGACAATCGTTCGTTGCAGTTCTTCGTGACTCTTGCGGAAATTCTTCACGTAACTTAATCGCTCTTGAATTTCACCATGTCGAGACTGTACCTTGATAGCGATGAATTTCTCGTTCCGTTTTCTCAGTGCTTCTCGGGCAACGTTGGTAAATTCTTTGGCGTTATCATCCCAGCTGCGAAACACACTGTCGACATCGGCCATGACGGCTTGGAAACGGGACCAGTCCAGATGCATCAGCGTCTTGCCATTTAGAAGAGATCGGATCCGCTCGTCAAGATCGGCAGAAATGGCTGCAACGAGTGGTAAAGCTCTGCTGATCGGGTACGAGCAAAGCTTCAGCTTCTTGTTCATGTGACCGAAAATAAGGTTGATAGATTCGGTGAGTTTAGGTAGTGAAGGAGCGGAGAGTAGTTCGTCCAGGGGAAAGTCGCGAACAAGAGTCTTGTAGTTTTGCACCGTTTCCATCTTTTCACGGAGACCGGTATCTGCGGTGAAACTCACCGTCGCTTGAAATCGCTTGGCCTTGCGCAACACATCCATAGTGAGCCGAACACCGTCGCTCGAAAGCTGCTGCTCGATGTTGTCGATAGCAGCCTCCATTGACAACCAGAAGCCGATCTCTTGACTAGCTGTGCCTTTGCTTGGGTCTCTGTCGAATTTTGTTGTGGTCTGGATGGCCTGTATCCACTGGTTTGTGCTCGTCTGCAATTGATTGAGAATAGTGCTGTCGTTGAGCAGGCTTGGCGGGATCAAACCAACTCGACTGACATTGTCAATTGTTGGTTCGACACCCATTTCAGAGGCCTTGTCAATGGCTTCTTGTATAACGGGATGAAGGTGTAGGACAGACGTTGGGACTTCGACGTTTTGTTGAAGGTGCTGAAGACTTAGCCCGAGTTCCGCAAGCTTCTTCTTAGTGGCTGCGATGCCACCTGTCCGCGTGTCTTCAGCCTTGTTCCATCGTCTACTACCACCCTCCTGACTCTTGATGTAGGCGTCGAACGGAACTTCCAGCGCATTGTGGAACGCAGACAGAAAGCCTTCGTAAGCTGTTGGTAGAGACCCCTGTCCAGAAGTAACTGCTTCCAGCTGGCCAAGGCCGGGTATATTTGTGATAAACAGCTGCGAGAAGAGGGAGGTTGAAGGATCGATTGGTTGGGCACGTTTCCAAATGATGATGCCGCTTACACAGTTTGAAGCAAACGTTGGTACGGAGGATAATCGATAGGAGAAGTGCTGCAAGTCTGCAAGAGATGATTTAGAGGCATCAAAGTCAACAGTGATGAGCTCCTTACCTGTGTCTCCATTCGCATCTCCATTTACTGCGCTCTCAATCAACTCTTTCTCAACGCATATCGAAGCCGCCTGGGCGTCTTGTGCAAAGCGAGAGCAGCGTTGCAGTGTCTCTGACAGCTTCTCAGAGCTGAAAAGGCTTCCGGCAGCCTTGAGATCATTATCGGTAGCACCCAAGGTTGCACGTAGTATATTCGAAAGATGATCCAGAATGTGTTGAGGATCTATTTGTGAATGTAGCGAATTGGATAGTCCGCCATTCATCCCCGCGACAGCCACCGGGCCGTCCATGGTTAGTTAGGATTTCGGTAGATGAGGCATGAAGGTGTGCGAGCTGAGGGCGAAGCTCGACGGACGACGAGGATGAGTGGGAAGCTGATGGATGGCTGTTGGAGTTGGTTGATGCAAGTTAAAGTTAATGGCCTTGGATTTGGTGATGCTTACACGGAGACACTTCAAACGTTCCGACACTTGAGAAAGCGCGAACTGGCTCGTGCTTTCGAGCGCGTCTGATTAGGGCCTGAGGCACTACGAGCCCCTGAATCGCGGGCAGGGGAGACGGAATGCATGGCCGCACGCTCTTTACCAGTGGGTACGTAGCGCATAGCAACAGAATACAGGGATAGCATGTCACGCACGACGGGCTCATATGCATTAATTACTCCGCACCAAAGCACAGAGTTCTCTACGGCGTTGGTACTATGGCTGGCTAAAATTTCACGACATACAAAGAAGCAGAAGAGGTTCACAGAGCATCTCGGATTAAACTACGGAGTACCCATTGTGATCCACAACATTTCGCGAATCTCACTATTTCTTCACTCAAGATAATCAATCCACATGTGCGGGAATGTTTCCGGATCGAAGGCATGGGCATTCCCCTGCCCGATCCTTGACCAACTACCAACGGAGGCTAACCAAATGTCCCTCCACCTCCACGACCTTGTCGGCGCTGCGCGGAAAGACGCCAATCGTCCTCACCAGCGTATTTATTGTGCAGTGGTTGGATCCTCTCCGCTTTCTTCCTCTTGCTGAGTTTGTCCGTTGGAGCAACTTTGAAGAACGTTGGCGCCGTTTCCACAAGCCATTTCGGCTCGATCGATGTGCAAACGTGCATGTACTCCTTGGTGGTCTCTACCAGCGAATGGTAGACGACGAATTCGGCAGGCTTCCCAAACAAGGCAGATGCCGGGTGCATGTAAACCGGAGTCCCTTCGACGAGAGTCGCGTAATTACCTTCTTGACTCTTGCGAGCGCTGTTCTTGAAGAAGCCGCTGCAGAGTGCCTGCCGAACCTTCATTGTGTTGCGTCCACAGCTGATGACAGGCAATTTGTGTCTCTGGAAAATCTGCACAAGCTGCTTTCGAACGTCCTGAACTCGCTTCATCGCTTTGGGCATGATGAAATTCTCGTATGCCCACGGCGTGGAGAAGTTCGAGTCTCGCCATGCATTATAGACGTTGAGAAGTGTCAAGTGGTCGCCATGCTGATCATTGAATTTCGCTTTCTTGTCGTCAGCTTGCTTTTGCTTCTCCTTCGGTCGATGGAAGACGGATTGCGTTGCGCTAATCATCGCCACAATCGTAAGCATTTCTTCAGCACAACCCATCTGCGCTGAGGCGAGTAATGCCTTTGCTAGAGATGGATCCATCGGGAAGTCTGCCATTCGCCTCCCAAGTCTGGTGAGAAGGCCTTCATCATCCAATGCCTGTAGGGCATAGAGAGTCTCCATGGCTTCCAGCATCGTGTTGGTGGGAGGAGGATCCATGAAATCGAATCTTAGCAGGTCATTGATTCCCATGGCTTTCAACATCAAAATGGTGTTTGACAAATTGGTTCGTTGGATTTCGGGAATGGTGGTTTCTAGCATCTCGCTCTGGAACGCGGACTCAGTATAAAGCCGGAAGCACTTTCCGGGACCGGTTCTACCGGCTCGACCGGCTCTCTGTTTCGCCGATTGTTGACTGATAGGCGCAACTTGTAAGCGATCCATACCAAGTTTTGCATCGTAGGCGATTTGCTTGCTAAAGCCTGGGTCGATGACATAGTAGACACCGTCAAGGGTCAAACTGGTTTCCGCAATGTTGGTAGCCAAAATGATCTTTCTGGCCCCAGGGGGTGCGGGCTCGAATATGCGAGAAGCGATCTCGGATGGCAGTGCACCATAGATAGGCAGGATCACGAGCTCGGGCACGTTCGGGCCTAGAGCTTTCATCCGCTCGTGAAGGATTTCGCATGAGGTGTCAATTTCTTCTTTGCCGGTAAGGAAGAGAAGTATGTCGCCCGCAGGTTCCGCGAGATGGATCTGCATTGCTGTAACCAGTGCCGCATCGAGATAATCTGATTCCGGTTCCTTGGAATACATGATTTCAACTGGGTAAGTCCTTCCTGGTATGGTGAAGATAGGGCATTGGTTGAAGTATGCCGAAAATTTGTCGGCGTCTAGGGTGGCGGAGGTGACAATGAGCTTCATATCAGGTCGTTTCGTAAGTGTCTTTTTCAACAATCCGAAAAGGACGTCTGTTGCAATTGTACGCTCATGCGCTTCATCGAGCATAACGACCTTGTACTTTTGGAGCAAAGGATCCAGAAGAATTTCCCTCTGCAGAATACCGTCCGTCATGTACTTGATACGCGTCGAAGACGATGTACAGTCTTCGAAACGAATCGTGTAGCCTACTTCCTCACCGAGTCGACAGCCTACTTCTTCAGAAACACGCTTGGCAACGCTCATTGCTGCTACTCGACGTGGTTGCGTACAGCCAATCATCAATTCATTTGCATAGCCGTCTTCAGCAAGGTATTGTGTCAGCTGAGTAGTTTTGCCGGAACCTGTGTCGCCAATGACGATCAATATTCGGTTCGCTCGAATGGCTTCGAGAAGTTGTTTTCGAAGTTTGAATATTGGTAGCGACTCTCTTTGTTCCTTGATAGATAAATTCGTTCGCGGACCATACGATTGCTCTTTTCCTGTTGCAATTCGCTTCCATTCTGGCATAGGCTCGATTGCCGGTTGCGACCTCAGATCGCTAGCAAAATTTCTCTGGGTAGCCATTGGATCGTGCCACTGAGAACTCAGGTCGACTTCCGCAGCGCGCTGATCAGCTTTTGCCTGCGCTTCCTGTTGCTTGAGATCCCTGCGTTCTTTTGCAAGTGACTCTCCAGACATTGCCGCCCGATACAGACTACCACTCTCGGCTTTGACAATTCGGATCGGCGATAATTCTAGAGATTGTGCAGTCTGCCCTTTCAAGAATGGAGGCTCTTGCTCCGTCATCTCAATATCAACGTCCTCTTCTTCCTCGAATTCTCCTTTTTCATTAACCGCAGCATTGTCAAACTCGTCAATATCAGGGTAGGTGTCTCTGGAAATCGCACCAGATGCGATAAGCTGCTTGATTTCCCACCTTTCAGGAGTTGTCATACGCTTTCTATGCGACCTTCCTCTGCTATCAAAATCATCTTCGATAACAGGTACGTGAGAGCGACTATTCCCATCAACACCTCTCAGGCCCATCATGTTCGCACCAGTTCCTAATCTCTTCTCCGGTGCGAGATCTTGACCAGTCTCCTGGTCAACCTCTTTCATTGACAAGCTAAGTCGATTGTTCTCATATTTCATGACCTTAACGAATACTTGCTGGTTCCTGGACACGAGATCTGAAGGGTGGTTGACGCGAGCACCTTCTTGCATCGCACTTATATGGACCAAGCCATCCATTCGCCCTTTAATGTTGTGGAGACGGACAAACACACCGAAGTCTTTCACGCCTGTCACCGTACCTGAATAGACTTTGTAAAGCACCGGGGTGTCATCGAGCTCAGGTTCTGGTGTTCTTCGGCGGTCTTCGCTGATGCTTCGTTGCCGGCGGCCACCATTTAGATTCTCACCACTTTTCCTAGAGCCACGTCGCCGATCGTAGTCGTCCTCAAAGGTGTACTTGTCATTTCTTCCTCGTGATCGCGATCGACTCCTTCGTCTCTTGCTGTCTCTATGAGGGCGATCGCCATAGGAAGGGCTAATACTTCTTTTCCGTGAAGTACCGTTTTCTCGCGACTTCGGCTTTGCTTTTCCTGCCATTGTTTCCAGCATGGCAAAAGTGTCGTCCATCCCGTCCACTTTTGTATCGTCGAATTTGAGTTGTAGATCACCGATCCCGCCATCATCCCAAGAGGGTTCCTGGTCTGGAATTGCTAAGCCTTTAAAGAGCCGCGTTTTCTTGGACTTCTCGTCATCGGCGACAGGTGTAGATTTCGGCCCATTCTCCTTCGCTTTCCGCTTGTATTTCGGGTGTAGTGTGAGGATAAGGCGGTCTATGCTTTCGACTAAGCTCTGGGGCACTCCATCGTAAAGCGCTTCGAAGTTCTGCTTGAACTCGTCGAGCGATTTGGACTCTTCATGCTGGGCGATGATAAACTCGGCAAGGGTCTTGTCGGAGATGCCAAGGTGGTTCTGAAGTTCAGAAGAGATTTTGGAGACTAGAGACAGCAACTCCAAGTTCTCCAGGTCGTCCATCTTGGCTGATCATGAGGAGAGCGTAGGCAAACTTTGACAATGACACCAGGCGTCGCCGCCCAAAACTTTGGAAGAATGAGACGCACGTCGGCAGAAGGTTTTCTCCGGGTCGATGGTGGCCCTTAACCAATCACGTTCGTTTCGAAGTTCAACATTAATCTCTCCGGATCCTTTGGCCTTTTCTCCTCATTTTCCCAGGTCGGAATTACAAAAAATTATTCGGCACTTTAGAGTATTGCTCGCTTGGTAATGAAAGCCGTGCTTCCCCGTGCCATTCAGCTCTGCTTGCACTTTGCAACGCGCTTGCGACCGCTTCACCATCGCGTCATCGTACTGCTACAAGGTACAAAGAGCAAGCCGCGTCTTGGTTTATTTACCTTTCAGTCCATTAAGGACTACTTTCTATATGCACCATCGACCTATTTCCCTTGATCTTCTTCACATTCAAATCCAGCTTCCGCCTCCAAACTCCTAGCCCTGATTTCATGCACTTTCTCCTGCTCGGGCGAATCGAAAGCCCTGGCATTGCATCACATTACAACAACGCCGGATGGAAACCGCAGGGATGGACTAGGGATAACGGCCCTGATGCAACGCAGCTCATCACTTCGCACGGCAAGCATTTTGGCACACATGTATGATAAGAACTGGGAGATGCCATTCGCCTGTAGAAGATAATAGAACAACAGATTTCCTGTCTTCATGTCAGTTGATTCCGATTATGTAAATAGCTGCGCGCTACACAGCGATCCAATAATTTGACAACTTCTGATAACTTCCGAAAGTTCTTGCGTTGTGACAATATCGGCTGCTCTCACCCCCTCGGTCATGCCACATTGTGACTAACCGTAAGGGGTATCTTCTTTAACACGATTCTCCCTGGTGTTCTCGAAAATCATTTTCAGGTTCCCCTGCTCTACGTCAACCTGGACCTTCTTCTCGAACACTGAGATGGTATGGATACCAGCTCCAGTGTTTCGCATTCCGCCATACGCAGGCGAATTGATTGCCAGCGCAGCTATCTCCGACGAAGACCCCCATTTATTCGAGGACCACCCGGTCCAGATTGATGACGAGCTGTGAATGAGTACGACTAATGTATACGAGAGTAAAACTATTATTGCAGCTTTTTGTGTAGCGCCTGAAGATGAGTACGCATAGCCATAGTTGGTGACTTGGAACTCTAGCATGGTCGACTGTGCTTGCAACGAGAGAGGAATATCAAATACATTATCGCCAGGGCCGAGGTTTAGGTTTTTCGGTAGTATCTTGGACATCCATGGGGGATTATCGGCTGGATCCGTTTGTAGGTATCCATCCAATAGGATGGAAGCATTATAGTTTTGCCTGCTGATTCCGTTGATCAAAAGTGAGGCGAGAATAGTTTCAATGCTGATTTCTGGATACTGAGTCATGCTAGAGCTCTGGTAATTCCACTGCGCTGCAGTTGATACCATGAAGGAAAACACGGTCGAATTCAAGCTGGCATTGCTCACAATGGGCGCACTGACATATTCCGCCCACTCAGCACTGGGATAGAGTAGAGGAACATCGTAGCTATAACGCGTGCGTTCCAGCCAATGAGGTGGACTGCCGTAAACATGCTGCATGGTGAACTCTCCACTGCTTGCGGTAGCATTCGGAAGCGAGACTTCAATACTGCAGCAGAAGTAGCTTGGATTAAAGTTGGCGACTTTGGGTACTACGGCAACGGCGTTCAGTGAGCTCTCGGTCTTGGTCAAAAGGTCTGGCAAGTCGAGCCAATGCAGCGAAGGGAGAGCACCGGGAAGGAGTGCAGATCCTATCGATGCCAACGTATCGTTATCCGAGAGTTGATAGTCGACTGATGAGCTCAAATCGGGTATGGCGTTTAGGGTGCCATTGAAATTTGATAATGTTGAGTCCATTACTGCGAATTTGTATGACAAAGTGCTATTTTCTATGATTGAATTGCTGGTGCAACGGACTACAACGAGGGGCTGGTACGCATTGACTTCAAACAGGTTCTCGAGACGGTAAAGAAGGTTTCCGTTCGTCACATCGACTGCAGCTGTCCAAAGTGTGGCAAGACGGCAAATACTGTCGGCCACAAAGGAGAAGGGAACTGTGGCGAGAGTCATCTTGTCCCAAAGGTGCTTCGGGTGGTTTGACCGTGACCGTATTCCAAGACTCCGCGATGCAAGCGAATCGAGGATGTCGAAGTTATCCGGTGCCTTATAAATACCGGACTGGTAACTAGAATTTGAGAAGATGTTGTCGTTCAGGACTTGCCAGTCACTAGAAGGACAGGAGGAATCATCGTTTGGCAGCATACAGTGTGATAAACTTGATGAGATACTAATAGACGCCGGAAAGAGGGTGGAGCTCATTGCGTTGATCCAGAATGGAGTACCACCTGCGAGCCAGTAAGCTAGGCGAGGTCTCATTAGGTTGGCGGATGAGGGGCCAACTGAGAGCGCGAGGACTGAGCAGACGATGATGAGACCGAGGAGGAATCCTTTTCTACGCCATTTTCGGTACACTGCACCCCACAACTCTAAGGACCAGAGAATGCTGATATTATGGAACTCTTGACCAGAGAAAAGAGCGCCAAATGGTATGCCATCACCGAGCGCTAGCTCTTTACGGATATGGGTAATGAGGATTACTCCTAGGGAGGAGAGCATGAGCAGCTCGTGCAACTTGGCGGCAAATTGCAAACCAGCAAGCTTTTCAGGATCCTGATCTTCTTGACCTGGAAGCTCTGATCCGAGGTAGAGATTGATCAAATTCAAGTAGACCAAGCCAATGCAGATACCGGCAGGAATGATATGGATGAGACTACGGACAGCCGCGATTCCTCTGTGGTGGTCCATCACAGTCTTTTCCTGCTCTTCTACGTCCCATTTGAAGACTTTACAGAGCAAATTATACAAAATCGATAGCCCAACGGCTTCTAAGACGATTCGTGTTCTTTGAAGATGACGGTTTGGAGGAGCCTTCGGGCCTTCGATGTCGAGCTTGTCCGTCGGTTTGGTTCTCCTGTTTACCAATTGGTCTGGAGAAAAAAGCAAATGATTGGCAAGGCTCGCTTACACTGAAGTTGATTTGACGTTTCTTGAATTTCGCTGCGTCAGCAAGTGTTCATCTGAGGCACCGTCATGACGCGAGACCGGAGGGCTGTGCTCTGAGATTGAATCGCTTGAGCTGGCAGGGTCCAACATATCGAATTACCGCCGGGCTTGACTTGCAAGCTTCGTACCGGAAGGCTGTTGGCGTGGTGGGACGTGTGTGATATCCTACGACATGAGAGTTAGCTGAAATATGATCGGAACCTCATGAGGCTGGGACAACGAGGTGGATTTTCAGGCCCGATGGTCGATTGCCCCGCTGGTTGTTCTCATTGGACAAAATGGCACGACTCAGCATGCATTGGACGCTGAAAGATTGCGGCGCCTGCAACGCGGTACAGCTATTACCTAGCCCCTTTTCAAGCCTCCAATCATTTTTGCTGTCACAATGTTTGGATTGCGCCGGCAGGCCAACGGGATAGCCATACTCCGTACGATACTTACGATAGCTATCTCGGTGCGTGGGTCACGTGTTAGTATCGTGCTACCTAATCTTCTCAGCAACGTTAAACTCCCAGAAGCCGACCGCAGTTGACTTACTTCGGCTTCCAATTTATTTCTTCTGGGCTGCTTTCTCACGCTCCCGTCTCCATCTGCATGGCGACATCTGTTTCTAAGCAGTCCCAGCAGAATGACGCAACTGAGCCGCTCTTAGAGGACACAGAGGCTTTTGACCTCCAAAACTTTAGCCTGGAACACGGTTATAGACACGATGCACCATCCAAACGACATCACGGATTCAGGCGTATCCTCAGTAATCTTACTTCGTGGGCGAGCGGACCTCGACGGCGTCGCCAGCTGGTGGTAAAGCCATTGTTCCAAAGTAATCAAAGAGCCCTACTCGAGCTGATCGACACCTACCTACCTACGCCTTTCTTCAAGGCCGCCGCCTTAGCCGCCATCTGTTTCTTATGGCTCTTCGGGTTCAGCTACTTGGTAGCAAGGAGCACATCATCACCACGTATTCCAGGCTTTGGGAGTCCGAAACGACTGTCCTGCATCTCGACCCCATGGTAAGCCCGTCAATCGTTACCAAGGTCGACCCGAGCTAATTGTTGTTAGGCCTAACAACGGTGACGGGTGCGGACTTGATGGCATCGACTGTCTCCCGTTCGAAAACGCCTCCTTCGCTTTCAGATGTCCTCCAGATTGCGGCCGCGTTAAGGTTTCGGACGAACGCGTGGTGGGATCCCAGTCAATTCTCTACCGCCATTTCGTCATAGGTGGGCCGAAAGATTCGAGTCCACTTGGATACAGCGAAGGCTCCTACCGCGGTGATTCCCAGATCTGCCTCGCTGCGATCCACGCTGGTGTCATTGAGAATAGCCGTGGCGGATGCGGCATTTTCACCCTACTAGGAGAGAAAGCATCGTACTCAGGCACGGAACGGCATGGCATAGCCAGTATCGGATTTGATTCTAGCTTTCCTATGTCGTTCGCAGTCAAGGCCATCGAAGGGCAAAACAATGCTTGTATCGACCTCAACTGGATTGTGCTTGCCCTATCAGTGACCGTCACAGCCATTATATCCCTAGCCACCGCATCTCCAGCAGTCTTCTACTTTTGCACCTTTACTATCATTTTCTTTCAAGTTGCTCTCCTCTCTGATGCACCAGACTTCGAAGACTACTTATCCGTCGTGCAGTCTGGCCTGTCCAGGTTTCTCCCTGCCATGTTTATTGCCATCGTCGTTTTCATTCTCTGCGTTCAAAAGTCCCTGCATGGACTTGAAGCGCAGCTTGAAAAGACGATCCTTTGGCTCGGCGGCTGTTGGTTTGGTGCTTTGGAGAATTACACATTGGACAGGCTTCCGTTGCAGCGCCTAACTCCGCGGGACTTCGCCCAGTCGGGAGCATTGGCGGTTCTCATTGTCCTAATCGGTCTCCTTACTATCGCTACTGTCATTCAGGCTTGGTCGCTGTGGATAGAGGGAAGGCTGCCTCGATATGTTGCCTTGTACACGATCCTGGCGTGCTGCCTTAGCGTACTTTCTCAGCTGCCGGGCCTAAATCTCCGAATACACCATTATATCCTAGCCTTACTTCTCCTGCCTGGAACTGCCATCCAGAGCAAACTTAGCTTGCTCTTCCAGGGCTTCCTCGTCGGCCTGTTCATCAACGGTGTCGCGCGCTGGGGATTTGCGAGCATCCTCGAAACCGACGTCTCTCTTGCCCGCTTAGGGCCTATGGGCACGCCTTTTCCCGCAGTTCCCGTCCCCACCATTCAGGGCAGCAACATTTCTTTCAACTTCGCGGAACTTAGTGAAGAATGGGATGGAATAAGTATCAGAGTCAACGACGTGGAACGCTTTCGGTGGTTTCAAACTGACGGGCATCCGTCTCTATCATGGACCCGGAGTAAGGACGAGCCTCTATACTTTCGGTTCGGCTATTTGCGAATTGGTTTCATAGAGGGCATCTTGCAAGGGGATTATACAAAGGCTGGAATGTGGGCGAGAAACAACTCGTGGATATTTACTTCGGCTTAGGCATCTACTAATGATGATATCCGTCATGCCAACCTGATAAACAGGGAACCATTTCTCATTTGTAACATTCGCTGTGTTTACGTTTGTTAGTGCTTGAAACCGTTTTGGCTATGTCCTCCATGTGAAATAGCGAAAGCCTACACTAGCTTCAGATTTCTTGCGATAAGGCAGTATCTGCAATACCTTCCGTTGTAATTCGGCACCCATCAACGCAACCTAAAATCTCAACCTACTTTAGGTACTTCACCACCTACATACACATGTCGCCATCTACATATTCGTAATGTAGAGGATGCCTTCAACATCATGTAAAGATACCTTGAAATCAGTGCTTTGAAGCAAAAAGTCAAGTCAAGGTTGAATTGCGCGCAGAAAATGTCGTTGGTTAGGCTATGAGTCGACGTCTTTTGAAGAAGGGAGACACTCCACTAAACCTGAGGGGGATTTCACGATACCAAGATTACCCAGCGAAACATCACAAGGCCCAAGCAGTGTTAAAACGGACGTCATTTTTATGCGTCGAATTGTCTTGCAACTTCTCTGCTAAACCCTTCTAAATTACGAGCGTGAGAGCTTCCACAAGAGTAATATGCACGTGAGTAATGAAAATCCCATCACTGCCGTCTCTTCCAACATCAGAGACATTTAGGATGCTCTCAACAGGATGGAAATACTCCAAGGCTCATTTAATACCGATCTCTGGAAGTTCGACCTACGCGTCTTTATATCTACTGTACTTGGGGTTTCTAAACCAAGGTTGAAGTACTCGGTGCGGTCCGATCCACGAGCAACAGTCATATCTAATGCGAGCCATGGTTCAAGAATTGTACCCAAGCAACGGCATGGCAATTCTGTCAACATGTTGTAGAAAGAGGTCAATGAGCCAGAGTCAGACAAGGCCGAGCAAGAGTATATATTCGAGTAGTATGCCCTAAGATCTTATTCTTCAGCACATGTTCGTTAGCAACACCAGTATTTCAACAATGTGCTTCTACTTTCTGATCTGGAAGGCACACAGGCGGTTAAAGAAAATTAAGAAGTATTGGAACGACGAGGAGGAGATGAGGGAGCAAGTGCGGAAATGGGGATGGGATGTGCAGTTGAGTAGGAGCAGGAGTGAAAGCTGTAGCGGGAGTAGCAACTCGAGTAGGAGCAAGAGTAGGAGTACACGTAAAACCACAGCTAGCAGTAGAAGTAGAAATAAGAGTTCGCAATAAAGCCTTTGGACGTGAATGGTACCATTTAATGAGTGTATTTGGAGGCCATGATCTATGTCTGCCGTAGGGTGGGTAGGTGGTTAGCGGAAAGCGGTGGTGTTTGTATGCAGCATGAAATACAAGAACTGAAGAAGCAAGAATCGAGAATCGCACCAAAGTTTTCTCTCACATGACGCCATTTTTGCAGGTCTCAATAACTCCTGCCAAACTGCACCCATTTCTGAGCGTCTCGTCCACAAGAGGGACGAATGCATTTGGTGCCAGGGGCCAACTCTGCCTGCTCGAATGGAATGCAGAGCGCTACGATCAATGTCAATTAGTTCCACAGTAACATCACTCGAGATCAACGTACCTTTCGCTCCCATGGACGGTGCTTTTCCGTCCTCCGCAGCGTTCGCTGCCTGGCCTTTCTTTGCCGTCTCATCTTTTACTGCATCAGCGCAGTCACCATCTAAGCAGTGAGGAATGAGAATAACGTTCTTGCCATTCAGCACCGGAATGACTTGCTCCCAGTCGGTAACGAATTTTCTGTGGCTATCGTACTCCATCTTTGCGCGATCGAACATGTCGTTCTGTATCTGCTCCAGTAGTTTCGGAACGCCCGTTGTCAGCTCCGCAATCGGAATTGTAGCCTTTTCATTATTGTCACGCCGCGCGGTTGAAACAACGCCTTTTTCGGCGTCCTTTGGACCGAACTCGATTCGCAGCGGCACACCTTTAAGCTCCCAATCAGAGAACTTCCACCCAGGACTGTAGTTGTCGCGAAGATCTGTGTCTACGCGGACTCCAGCATCCTTGAGGGTGGTATGAATCTTCTCGATCTTGTCATAAAGTTCCTTCTTTCCTTCATCGGTGGTTCTTGTGGTGATTCCGACAGGAATAATGATAACCTGTACTTCGGCGACGCGAGGAGGAATGACAGCGCCTTTGTCATCACCGTGAATGAGCATCATCACCCCAATGGAACGGGTGGTGAGACCCCAGGAGTTCTGCCAGACGTGCAGTCGCTTTGCAACCTCACCGTCTTTCTTCGGAGCCGGGTCCTCAACGGTTATGTCGTACATTTTTGAGAAGTGTTGTCCTAAACAATGGCTTGTCGCTGCCTGAATACCACGACCAGTGGAAGGAACGAACCCTTCGATTGTGGTGGTATAATAAGCACCGGGGAATTGCTCGTTCACTGTCTTTCGACCCTTAACCACGGGGACCGCCAGAAGATATTCGTAGACGCCTGCGTAGTAGTCGAGAATCTGCAAAACTTCCTTTCCAGCCTCCTCCTCAGTCAGATGGGCAGTATGACCCTCTTGCCAGAGGAACTCTCTGCTTCGAATGAAAGGCATCGGGTTCCTAAACTCCCAGCGCACCACATTGTTCCATTGATTACGCTTCAGAGGGAGGTCTCGATGCGACTGAATCTTGTCGTGGAAGTCCTTGTACATGGCGGTTTCACTGGTCGGACGAACAGCAATAGGTTCTTCCAGCTTTGTCTTCCCACCCATCGTTACCCATGCCACCTCTGCTGCGAAGCCTTCGATGTGTTCCTTCTCAATCTCAAGATTCTTCTTGGATATGAAAACTGGATAGTAGCAGTTTCGCACGCCGAGAGTCTTGATCTGCTTGTCAAACCATATCTTAATTTCCTCCCAAATCGCGTAAGAGGCAGGTTCCAGAATGTAACAGCCGGAGATGTCGTAGTAGGAGATGAATTGGCCCTTGGAGAGCATCTGCTGATACCACTCCGCCAAATCATCGTCCTTCTTTACAGTAATGCCTTTTGTATCGGTAGATGCTGCCATTTTTGCTTGTTGCTTTGGTTTCTGGGGAGCCTTCTCCTTTTTATCCCCCTTCTTTGACTCATTTTTGCGCTCCGGCAGCGTGACTTCGGCTTGATGCGAAGCCATACTGGCCCTAAATCTCAATTGGTATTGTGTAAGAAGAAAGGGCGATTGGATGCTAATTCGGGGAGCTGGAGCTTCGAGAATGAGTCTAAAATGTCGGTGAAGGGGATGGCTTCGGCGCGCGAAGCGAAAAGTTAAGGTCGACAACTTGTATTGACTCAGTCGAGTCCGTATTTGCAACGTAGTGGGGATATGAGGCGGTGCGGAGGTGTGAGTCGAGTGTTTGGATTATGAGTCCTGCACGGCTCACAACAAGGCGAAGCTATAGCTGGCTGCGGCAGGAAATTTATATGGACGGACTTTCGTTTCGCCGACCATCGATTTCGTCGCGACTTTCCTTTGGAGGCGCGTCGTCCGACCGCCAAGAGACAGAATAAAATCCAAGCTTGAACATGGCTTCGCTATTCGAGCAACCAAGGAATGCCGGTACTCTATGTGAGTTGCAAACTTAACTCTTCCTCTACTCCAGACTTTCTAACCACTCCTAGTCCTCGGCGGCCAAAAGATTTCTGGTCAGGACGTTCGAGATCAGAATGTTCTAGCTACTCAAGCAATCGCAAATGTGATCAAAAGCTCCTTTGGGCCCTCTGGCCTTGATAAAATGATGGTGGACGATATTGGAGATGTCACAGTCACCAACGACGGAGCCACTATTCTGAGTCTACTCGATGTTGAGCATCCCGCAGGCAAGATACTGGTGGACCTAGCGCAGCAGCAGGACAAGGAAGTAGGAGATGGAACAACAAGCGTAGTGCTCATCGCGGCCGAGCTATTGAAAAGAGCAAACGAACTCATGAAGAACCGAATACACCCTACCACCATCATCACAGGTTACCGACTAGCCCTTCGCGAAGCCGTGCGCCACATGAATGAGAATATCGCCACCAAAGTCGAACAACTTGGGCGTGAAAGCCTTGTCAACATCGCAAAGACCTCTATGTCCTCGAAAATCATCGGAAGCGACGATGATTTCTTCGCATCCATGATAGTCGACGCAATGCAAGCCGTTAAGACGGCCAACCCACAAAAGCCTACCGAACCAAAATATCCCGTAAAAGCAGTCAATATCCTCAAGGCACATGGTCAATCTGCTCGCGAGTCAATGCTCGTCAAAGGTTACGCTCTCAACTGCACCGTTGCGTCGCAGGCTATCAAGACACGCATCCAGGACGCAAAGATTGCCTGCCTGGACATGAACCTCCAGAAAGAACGCATGAAGCTTGGCGTACACATCACCATCGACGACCCAGCCCAGCTTGAGAAGATCCGCGAGCGTGAAGCATCTCTCGTTCTCGAGCGAGTCGAAATGATCCTGAAATCCGGTGCGAATGTCGTGCTCACAACGAAAGGCATCGATGACCTGTGTCTCAAGCTGTTCGTGGAGAAGGGTGCGATGGCGGTACGACGCTGCAAGAAGGAGGATCTTCGAAGAATTGCCAAGGCAACAGGCGCTACGCTCGTCAGCACGTTGTCGGATTTGAACGGTGACGAGAAGTTCGAGGCCGCTTATCTCGGCAGCGCAGAGGAGGTTGTTCAGGAGCGAATCTCAGACGATGAGTGTATACTTGTCAAGGGCACAAAGACGCATCCTTCGGCATCAATCATTCTACGAGGTCCTAACGACTACGCACTCGATGAGATGGAGCGCTCGGTGCACGATTCTCTGTCCGCAGTCAAACGAACACTGGAGAGCGGAAGGATCGTTCCTGGTGGTGGAGCGGTTGAGACAGCACTGCATATCTATCTGGAAGAATGGGCAACGAGTGTCGGTTCGAGAGAACAGCTCGCCATTGCTGCCTTCGCCCAGGCATTGCTCGTCGTCCCTAAAACACTCGCAATCAACGCAGCCCTTGACGCAACAGAACTGGTGGCACAACTTCGATCGCGGCATGCTCTGTCTCAAAGAACTATTGAACCTAGTGCCGAGGGAGGAATTGCAGCTGATGACGAGAAAGCACTGGCCAGGAAGAAGAATTACAAAAACTATGGTCTGGATTTGATGAGGGGAAGAGTCGTAGATGAGATCAAGGCTGGCGTGCTGGAGCCAAGTATGAGCAAAGTGAAGCAGTTGAAGTCCGCAGTGGAGGCGTGCATAGCAATCATGCGGATTGACACGCTCATAAAATTGGATCCGGAACAGAGGGGCGAGGACGAAGACATGCATGGGCATTGAGCGACACTGGAATCGTCGGCTGCAACGATGAATGCGAAAACAGAGTAAAACTACCGTCGATAGTGATACCATAGATATGTCCGTGCAATGATTCCTCTGCTAGACTACAAATACAGTTGCCCGCCGCCCAGCATCCTCCGCTCGCGGCTCCGCGGAGTTCATCGCCAATATAGTACAGGAAAAACAATCAAATCAATGCACGCTTTTGCTCTATCGAAACGCCATTAACCATCGAACATTTTTCACGTCTCAGCATGCTCGTGCAAACCACCCACCACCATGCCCACCATTCCTCCCAGTCCACCACTGCACCTACTCCCTAACCTGCGCCCTCAGCCCCACAACCTCCCTCTTGAGGCGACCATTCTCCCTCCTCAACATCTCCGCCTCCTCCTCTGCGAGCGCCCACCGGCGCCGCACCTCGGCCTCGGCCTCGCCGACCTTGACCTTGCCCGCGAAGCGCGCAAGCTCCTCGTTGAAGCGCGCATACAGCGCCTCGTTCTCGGCGTTCGCCTCGCGGTATAGGTCGTCGAGCCCGCGGGCGCGCGCCTCCGACACCAGCAGCGATGACGCGATGTCGGCGGCGAGGGCGTCGAGGCGGGCGGACAGTGCGGCCACGATGTCGGCGTGGCGGCGGGCCAGCGCGGCGAGGCGCGCCTCCGCCTTGGGCTCCGCCTTGGGCTCTGGCGGCGGCGGCCGCGCCGACGACGGCGCCGCGGTCGCCCCTTTGCTCAGGCGCGCCAGCTCGGCGCCGATCTTGAGCAGCTCGGCCTGCAGCGCGGCGTCGGCCGCGTGGATCGCCTGCTGCTCCGAGGCCAGGCGCTCGCGCAGCTTGGTCGGCGACTGCATTTTCGGCTTCTGGGGCGGCGGCGGCAGTGGGATGGCGCTCGGCTTGGGCGCGGGCTTCGCCGGCGAGTGCTTCTCTGGCGAGTGCGGCGGCGGCGGTGCCGGCAGCTTGCGCGCGTTGCCGCCCGTTGGCCGCTCGGACAGACCGCTGCCTGGCTTGGGGATGCCGGACACCGAGGAGTTTTTGCGGCGGTGCGTGGGTGCCGCGCTCGTGATCGTCACTTCGTCGGCTTTTTGCGGCGACGTCGACGGCTTGCTGGCGGTTGGTGGCTTGGGGAGCGTCCGGGGAGGAGGGATTTCCCGTCGCACTGGTGATGCAGCACGGATTGTAGCATGAGCAAGTGTGGGAGTCGACGGGCTGGCGGGCACCGGTGCTGGAATCATCGATTGCTTCATTGGTGAGGGCGTCCTCGGGGAGCTATTCAGTCTGCTCGCGTCGAAAGAGTCGTTGACATCACCCTTTGGAGGCGCAAATGTGGGTGTGTTACCGGCAGATGCTTGGAGAGACCTCATATCTGACACAGAACTGCGACGCTTCTTTCGAGGAGGTCCTGCAAGAGGATTTTCGCCAATCGTGCTCAAAGCAAAAGGAGATGCCTGTTGTTCGAATCCAAACGCGCCCAAGACGGTTGGCCTTTCTCGAGAAACCGGTCTCTTCGGTGAAGCACCGAAAGGAGTCGTATCTGTAGAGTTCGAGCGCCCCAAGGATGCTTTTGATAGACTTGCCGGCTGGCTCTCACTATGACTGTGCTTGGCCTTGCTAAGTGATCGCCAAACGGAGCTACCCTCTTGCTCAGAGTCATGTATTTTGCTGTTCTTCCTGGTAATGCCGAAGCCAAACTTCTTTCGCAAGGACGATGTGTTAGACGTCACAGAGCCAGAGTGTGCGAGCCGGTTGCGAGATTCTGAGTTCATAGATCCATATGGCGTCGGCTGTCCGGACAGTGCTTGCTCCGAGAGCAAAGGGTCGGAATCTTCGACTAGGCGATCAAGAATTGATACAAAGTCATGTGGATTGCCCTCAGGAACAAGAAGCTCGGCAAAGCTGATAGTTAGCATGCCTCGATCTCCATCATTGCCCGTTCCATCAAGCAAGTCAATTAGAAGCTTCACAACATCCCGGAAAGCACGTTGATTCTGCGATGCCATGTCACTAACGGCAGAACGGAAGGCGTCTTCAAACTCTTCCATCGTGTCGAGCTTTATTTGTATTGCCTTGTACGATTGCCGAGAGATAATCGGACCCATCTGGTCGTGCCATGCGACCTTGACGAACTTCTCAAAAGACGCAAAGAGCACATCAACAGGGACTTCTGCCGCCAATTGGTGTTTGGATGGGTCTTCAAGAAGCGAGTTGTAGAGTTCATTGATCGCCAGCTCATCACTGGCGTGGCGAGCACGAAGTAATCTCCCAACGATATTACCCTTTCGAGCGTGAAGGGCCAAAATATACGTTGACATGGTCTCTTCAAGACGATTCAAACTCTCAATGGCACCGTTGGCTGTATTAAGAGCAATCGAACTTTTGCCTGGTCCATCATTTGACGATGGTCTCGACTGAGGAGTAGGCAACAACTTAGGAGCATCTGCGGTGACCGAAGAAGCAGTTGGCCTTTTGATCCTTGATGGCTCTTTGGGCAGGGTACTTTCGAACAAGTTTTTGATTATCTTAACCGGTGAATGTGGTCTTGACAATCGTCCATGGGGAGTATGTTCTACATTGTAGTCCGTTGAAATGCGTAGCGATTGGAGGATATGTTGGTTTCTAAGCAGAAGGGTAGCCGCCAGAGCAGGGTTGCGGATCTGAGAGCGCATTTGAAGGACATTGCTCACTATTCAGTGTTAGCCGAATAATTTGTGCGGAAGGGCAGATAAGCTAGGTGAGTACTTACATCGTTTAGTGAGCACCGGAAGAAACTCTGTGCCCGTCAAATGGTCTTTTGTGCTGAAGTCGTTGGGACCTACGACTTCCAGCCGATAGAAGCCTTCACCAACTGTAGAGACAGAAGCTGCAATATCAACGCCTTCCACGTTGTCTTTGATCGAAAGTCCACTCTTGCTCGGATCAATCAAGAGTCTAACCCGGGCAGGTGGTCCCCGACCAGGTGACACTTGCTCATTCTGTTCGAAGAGTGCACTAAAGACTGTCAAGTCCAAGCCAGTCGCACAGCGCGCTTCCCACTTGTGGCTCTCTCGTTCAGCTTCAGGGAATCTACCTTCGATCTTCGCTTTGACAAACTCTTCCATAAAACGGCTAGCCTTGCCTTCGCTAGCTCCGGCCAAGTAGAAGACTTGAACGGTTGTATTAACTCCAAAGGAGAGTGGACGTGATGAGCCAGGTCGTCCCGATGAACTTGCTGGTCGCGACTCCTCTTTCAATGGAACCAGTTGGAGCATTTTACCCGAGTCCATTTCGGTAATGTCGAAGGAAAACAACTCCAAAGCCTGCCGGAAAGACAAATTGTCACCTTGGCCATCCATTGGTGGAACATCCACGCCATCGATCTGTGCAAGAAGGCCTCTGGCAGTAGTTGATGTTCTGTCAGCTTTCTTGAGAAACACGATGAAATCGGTAAACAACAAAAGGATGCCGTGGGTAGCTCGAGGATTCTGCAGGTCGGATCGATATGGTGGAGGAAGTTCCACAACGTCAATAGCAGAGATAAGTCGCCCTACAGGATTGAATGTCATCGGCCAGGAGGGAATTGTCCGGCGAAGGTGGTCGATGACACGTGAGGGTTGGAAAGAGAAGACATTGTCTTGTGAACAGATTTCCGAGATGACATCTCGAGCCTTAAGGAGAGGCTTGAGAGCCGGATGCTTTGCTGGAAGCTGTTTTATTATGTTGTCGATGTAAAGATTGTAGCGTGGTAGACGCTGTACTGGCTCGATGAGCATCGACATGAGTCGCTGCTCGCCCGTCTCTCGCACTCGCTGAGAAAAGCTCGACCCAGTCTCCTTCATAAACACACGGAGAAAGGAGGACATCTGCGAATGTGCCTGCATGTATGCAACATATTTGTCGGCAAACTTGGGAAACCAAGCGCGTAGACAAGCTGCGAGATCCAAGGTTCCCGTCACGTCAGTTTTCGTTGGGCCGCTGGAGAGCTCTGTGCCATCTTCGCCGGTAGATTCGATATCTTGAATGGCAGCATTTTCGGTTTCCTCTACTACGCGTCTCAGTGCTTCGAGAAATCCTGAATTCGTCTCTAGAATCATATCCAGGCTCGGAGGGAACAGGCCTTTCAACGTCTCGATGCTAGGACTAGTACTGGATGCACTCATGTCTCTTGCCCTCTCCCTAAAGTCTTCTGCAACGCTGTGCACAAGGTCGTACAACTTGCCAACATAGCTTTCTTCGGTATCAAGAAGTTCGCACATTTCACGTCTTATATTCTCCTTCTGCTTCTTGTGGAAGGTTCCGTTTCGGTTCAGAACTGTAGGCTTAGAAGGTTGGCGTCTGAGTCGAGAGGTTGGCAGGAAAGCTGTCTCTCCAAAGATCTGAACTAAAGCAGCATATGAACCATATCGTGCATTTGCAATGTCATCTTCCGATGGGTCTGGCAGGATCGAGTCCCGCCCAACTGCATCCAACTCTTTAATCGAGCCGGCTGGCAACAGCACATCCATATCGAGCCACGAGACAGTCTGCTCAGCAAGCGCATGGCTCACATCTTTGATGACTTCGGCAGCATTCTGCAATTGAATCATCTTGCTCGCCATCATAGCTGCATGGGCGTCGCTGAAGAGGGCTGGTGCAGAGCGAAGCCTGCCTAGAGCAGTAGGCATGTTCTCCCAAACATTCTTCACAGCCTGTGGAAGCTCCCCAAAGTACTTGTACAGACTGAATGCCAGGCCACGACATATTTCGTCACCTTGTTCTTCCCTAGGCAGGCAATTGACAGCAGAATATAGTGGAGAGCTGGGTGAGATGGTGAGGCGAGGATAAGATTGCAGGCCAGCAGGAGAGAAGATGTGAGCTTGGATACGTGAATTGTTTGATGTCGCAGTGGGTGTGGCAGAAGGTCCATAGAAGATGAGTAGAGGTGAGCGAGCCAGAAGCTCATCGACGACGTAGAAGACGGAGATGACCTCCGGCGACAGAGTCGGTGGAGATGGAACAACGACAACCATGGTTTGAAGTTGTCTGCGTGAAACGAAGTGAGACAATTAACGCAGTTGTTCGAAGACGATCCTGAAGAAGAGTTCAAGGCCGGGACATGGTCGAACGCGTCGGTAGCTTGTGTATCGCGGATGTGGAGCCCGGTTGAGCTTCAAAGGTAAACAGGATCGGGAGGAGCCGGCCACTTAGGCGTGCAGGAAGTCGAATGATTGAAGCACGGAAGATATAAAATCGCCAGAAGGATCCCTAAGCAAGGTCTCCTTGTCAGCGTTGGGGGTGTGCCGTGCAGCTTAGAGGTTGCACCAAGTATTCCGAGTCCTGGCAATCTGATTGTAGAAGCGGGAGCGGTTTGTTTACTAGGCTCAGCTAAGTTCGCGTTGAGGCGCGAAATAAGGAACCCCGCCAAACCCACAGCCGCTAATGCAGGAACACGCCACCGCCTATCTCAGTCAGCTCTCAGCCCTCAACCCGCAAAACAATCGCGCCCATCAAAAGCCACACCTCCCAAAATCTGAACAGCATACGGCTTCAATATGGCCAGTCACGATCAGTCAGGTGTCGGTCTATCAATTGCATATCAGCAGGAGCGGTGCCAGCTGTTGGAGCTTCCTCCTGAAGTGCTGGAGCTCTTGACTGCTCCGAGCCCACCAACGTTGGTATTTTTATGCTCCATTGGATGGCCGGAGAAATAACCTCGAATCAGTCTGTCGATCAAGTCTTTGGGCCTGACAAAGAATGCTGCGGGCGAACAGAGACTCATTAATCATGGGAATGCAGTTCTTTGCACCGACTCCAAGACTTTCGAACTTCGTCAGGTCCAGACATCTAATTCAGTCTATGTTCTTCAGCCTCGCCTTATTTCCAAAGCTGGTTCCTCTCCCGTTCTTGATCTTGCTGCTGTAGCCCAATGTGGTTCAACATTGGAGGCGGTGCCGTCTACAGGCTGGCCTCATCAGCTTTTGAAGGATCTACTACCCTTTTGGGGTGAGCAGCCTCCGTTGCAGAAATGGACCAAACGGGAAGTATTCGCCAACTTGCCTTTCTCCAACGGAGAGCTGGAGAGTGCATGGGTCGACATGATCTTATTTGAATGTGATAGTTACAGTTTGAGGCCCCGTGCGAAGACCGTCTTGGTTCTATGGGAGGACATATTGAACGCAGCTACGGCAGAGGCCATTCCTCTTGATACGAACTTCTCTCTCAATGCGATATGGCGACCTCTTGTTGAGCATACATCCATAAAAGAACTTCCTTGGGAGTTTTACTCAGCTTTACTTAAACGTGTTGCTCCCGCGGAAGGAGAGCTCGCAAGGAAGACTGAGGACGATATGAACCTAGACAGTAAGTTAAGCGGTATGATGCTGGAGACGCCATGCTGAAAGTGAAAGCTACTGTTATCGATCCAAAGATAGCTGCGCGATTTGTCGGCCAGCTGCTCCTCGAAATCTCCACGCAGTTAACAGGTGTTTGCGCTGCGTCCACCGTCGTAGAACAGTGGCACAAACGTTTGCCTGATAGTTGGCATCAACACGCTCAATTGGAATTACTTCAAGTATGATCTCCATCATGTCGTCGTAATATATCAGCTCACCGTTCATAGGATTTGTTTGTAGAACACGCTGAAGGCGCAATTTCATTGAAAGAACCCTCTCGTTCGGTATTCACGTCGACGGCCGTAGAAACAGGTCAAACAGAACAGGATTCTGGAAACGCTTCGAAGGCCAGGAAGTGGCATGACTTATTGGGTAGAGGACGACGGTGAGATCAGATGAAGCAGTGATGGCAGCATAAGGCAAGACACGAATTGCATCATGAATCATTATTCATTGGTGGTTTGCCAGCACCTGGCTAGCCCTTCCATCTCTAATGACCATGTTACATAATAAGCTCCGTTGACGTCTGACGATGGTGCATACGGAAATTCGAGGAGGCTCCTAAGACTTGGCCGCCGAAACCGTACACCCGCCATCCTCGTACAGATCTTAGTTTCATCTAACGCCCAAAGTGGAACTGCCCGGTTTAAGAAGATGCGGCCGGTGCGCCAGCTGACATTCGTTGTACATTCGAACGTCCATCAATCCAAAAACATATGCCAAATGAGTACAGCAATTCCATTTCGGTGTTTGCTATACCGCGTCTAGAAAATTGCGGCGAAGAATGAGGATACGACGGCCGAAAAGACCAGCAGGATAGTGCCGGATCCTCCCATCATCCTTCGAGAGCCACCAGAAGATTTCTTTGATGATTCTACCTGCTGTTGCTGCTGGTTGCTTGCGCTCGCAGTCGTAGTGCCCCTGCGTACAGAAGAGAACTAAATCAGCCATCTACATTGAAACAAAATGCGCGGAACAGAATAGTAGAGGCATTGCCGCGCTTACTGGGCTTTGGGCGCAATTTGCACTTGCTTGGTCGCACCACCGCCAAACACCACGTACTGCGTCCTGAAAAAGACGTCGCCATAGATCTGCAAGTTGGAACCTCCGTTGCTTTGCACGCCACCGTAGCAAGTGTTCTGGTCAACCTGTGCGAACGTGATCTGGTTGCCGGGCACCGTGGCCGTGTAGGTGGTGCCGATAGACATGCCAAAGGATGGCAGTTGTGCGTCGCACGGATATACGTAGCCGCCGGCTTGTGCATCGTTTTGAGCGCCTTGTACTTTGCTGTAGTAGGACTGAGCGACGGCTGGATCTACAAGAATCAATGAAGTGCCAGTGTCTGCGATGGAGCGTTAGCTACAAGGTTGCTCTCCCTTCACCGTTCGGGAAACAAAAGCAGGGGTCTGAAACCGAATCGGTCACGTACCTAAGATCGCTGGAGATCCACCCTGGTTTTCAACTTTTGTACTGCCGACATTGAAGGTGGGGGACGCAACCTGCCAGAAGCCGCCGGCTTGGACAGGAACTGTAGTCAGTTGGCCCGTGTAGGCGGTGTTGTCAATAGCACCGAATTGGTACGTGCCCGTGGAATCGTTCTTGAGGTTGACGGAGAAGACAGGCTGAGCGAGCTGAGGCGAGATAGTGTCGAAGAAGGTCTTTTGCTGAGTAGGCTTGACCGTATTGAGAGAAGACATGGCGAGACCCACCAGGCCGTCGTTGAGAGTATCCTCGACAAAAGATTGGGAAACAGCGGTTGCGAGTTCGACAGCTTGTCCCGTTGCAGTAGCACCACCAATGTTGACGGTGTCGGTGCCAACGGTACCCGCAGCGCCTGAACCATCACCGTAGGAAATGGACCACGTAGAACCTTGAAGGGTCTTGAAAGTCGTGCTCTTCGCGGGATTGAAAACGGTATGTTGGCCGATCGTCTGCTGTGACAGAGACGTAGAAAAGACCCACCTAGTTAAAGAATATTAGCATCACCCAAACTTTGAGTGTAGTAATTACGTACAAGTCAGACGAGCCGGTATCGAAGTCCATAGTAAGTGTCTGGCCTCCAATTGTGACCTTCTCAAGATACTCGGCGTCGTTTTCCTCAGGTGTTGCGGTAACCTGGCCGGTTTGGCCGTTACCACTCGATGGCGTAGTAGTATTTGCCGCTCGGTCAATCAGTTGAAAACCAAACTTGCGGTATGCTTTCAACATAGCATCGCGGCCGGCACTTTCTCCATAGGTATTGACGGACCTCCTTACGCGGTGGGTGAAGCTACGCTTCTCCACATTAGGAGTTGGGCTGGTGAAAACGGCCGTGACCAAAAAAGAGACGAGCAACAAAAGTGCCCGTGGAGAATGCATTTTGGCTCACGCTGACCTGCAGCCACTGGGAATTAAAAGCAAGGAGAGAGATCAAGTATGAACAGCGAAGGTAGAAACGAAGAGAAAGGAAGGGCAAGTGCTGCTGAAAGATGTTCTACAACTTCAGTGTTTGCGTACCCAGAAAGAACAGAAGAATGAAGAAACGCCGTTGACCGTGCAAGGCTTGAGAAAGGACAGACGAGCCAAATAAAGCGAAAAGTGAAAAAGAGTCAAGGCAAAGGAATGTGCCAGGGCAAGGTGAAGGAAGCAAACGAGCGTAAGGAATCGTAAAGCTTTAATGGTGAATTCATTGAAACGACATGGCATTAAGGTGGTATTGTTTTGCGTGGAAAACAGCCTGGATCTGGGCCAAGCGGACCGGGTGGCTGACGCATACAAGCCTGCGGAGCCTTTCCAGAGGCTCTTGATGACATTGAAACATGATGGTGGAGTTGGTGGTGACTGTCCGAGACCGATGTCGACACAGGTTGAGCGCGGTGCGGCTCATTGGGGTAGGAGAGAGGAAAACGGCGGAAGATGCAACATGCCAAACGCAAACACGCTGCGGCCGAAGAGGGTATTTTCAGGGGAGGGGCGCTGATGATTGGGCCAGCCGCACCCGACTCCTTGCCGCCTCTGGCCGGAGCCGTTTCACATGCGGTGATGGTGGTTACAGCCCGTCTGAGCGCCACCCTACTCTCGAAACATTTATGCTTGAACATCCTTCCCATCAATCTCCGTCTCCTGGCCTTCTGCCACAGTCTATTTGCGGAGAAATCGCAATGGTACCTATCCCTATTCGACACTCGAACACTTGCAACCAGCGACCCATCTCCACTCATCCTCCTGGTGCTTGAGCACAATAACGCTATGGTGCAGCTACGCCTCAGAGGTGAATACGTAACGATGCAACTTGACCCATCAGGTGGACAATGGAACTTGCCAATACACCCTACGCAGATTTTGGCAGTTATCCATCGATAGGCCATCCGAGGGTCTCAGCATAAATTTCTGTAGCCCGTACACTTCCCAGGGAGTATACTGTGACCGGAGGGCAACGTTTCCTCAAACACTTGGTCCTAACAGATGCGCAAGTAGATTCACAAATCACTTGGCCATACCAGGTCATTCAAGCAGATCTGTTTTCACTTCCGAGACCTTGGTCACGCATTTGCAGAGAACATCGATTCAAACCTTGGCAACCTTGGCTCAGACGTGAATGGCATAGACTTCGGTTGGTTGGATACATTCTTGAAGCACGGAGATATTTAGTTCTCCTCATCCACTTCACCTCGGAACTATCTTCCAAATTCTGTGAACCATGGTTGTCAAATTGATGGTGACTTCTACTTTATGCGAGAGAGAACAAATGTCTGACAACTGACTTCTCGGTGCTATTGATTCCGCCATGCTTTGGAAGTCCTTAGGATGACCAAGACAACTTTCGTTGACGACGATCTCGAAAGGTAGCCAAAGGTAACAATCTTCTCTCCAGATATCTATCCCCAATTCTAGTGTCAAAACTCTCTATATTTCGATTCATCAAGCTTTTGGACACGCCCAGTTGCTACAATTACGCCTTGGGATTGCTAAGCAACTGCTTCACTCCTTGAATTGTCTTCCACGCACTTCTTCAACATGTCCATCTGCGGCCAGTTGGCCCAAAACGTGTGGCCAAAACCTTTATATATATCCAGCCTCGTCGGAACGCCATATTCCTCCTGTAGCACTCTTTCATGCACCAGGTCAGTGTCTCGCAATGGAACCATCCCTCCCACTTGAATGTAGGCTGGAGGCAATCCATCAAGCCCTTTTGGATGAATGAGCGGAGAGAATAGTGGGTTCGACACATCAAGCCGCAACGCTGCTTCCAACGCTTTTGCAGACCTCAACATGTTCCCAAGCACTGGATCATCCACCTTCTCCGCGCCCGAAATCATCTCAGGCCGATATTTCTCTTGCACGACGTCGAAGTGACACAATGCCGGAAAGTTCAGGTACTGCCCTGTCAAAGGAGGATCGAGCTTCTCGTCTCTCGCGAGCTGCGTCATCGCAGCAGACAGATTTCCGTCCGCGGACGCACCACCAACGATGAAGCCAACAGCAGGATCGGCACCAAGCGTCTTTGCATTCGCAGCCGCCCACTTCAGCGCATCCCAGCAGTCATTCCAGGCCTGCGGAAACGGGTGCTCACGCGCCGACCTAGCAAAGCTCCGGTAAGCGCAGCAGACGCCCGTCGGCGTGCACCGTCGAGCAACGGCGGCAAAGAGCTGGCCACAAAAAGCACACCTGAAGCCGACGTCGACAAACACAGTACTAAAATCACGCGCGAACATGCGGCAGTTCTGATCCTCGTCCAACACGTCGCACACGCACCAGCCACCCTCGTGCACCATGACGACGAGTAGGCCGACCCGCAAGCACGACAACGCCCGGTAAATATTCACGACGATGGCGTGGTCGACGCGCTCGCGCACTGCCGCCGGCGGCGGCCCCGGGACCGCGTACAGGCGCCGGAGCGCTCCAGGATGGCGGCGCCGAATTGCGGCAGTGGCGCCGCGGTGACGGCCTCTTGGACGCGCGAGTACTGCGTGCGTCGATCGGTGCGGCGAAATGAGGTGTGCGTTTACGGCTTGCAATTGCGCGCCCGCGACGGCCGTGGCCGCCTGCTCTGAGTAAGTGCGTGGCGCCATCGCGGAGGTGCTGTTGGCTGCGGCTGAAACGACATGATCTGGTGAAACGAGGCAATTATATGAACAACACAAGACAGGGTAGGGTTATCCTGGGAATGTAGATTCTGTATCTGTATTCTATGCAGGAACAGGTTCGCGACATCGTGTTCCGATTGTGGATCTCCTCAGCTACAGCAATCTACATATGCTAATATCGGAAGTAAAATCCAACAAACGCTAACAAGGCTGTTGATCTCGGCCAATGAAACGCGAAGTCGAACACAATTTAACATTTCGACGAAATTGCTCCCTCTTCGTTATGCAAACAACTTATCAGCGGAACAGGGTAGGCCATTAGTAATAAAAACTCCTTCACGTTCATCATAACGCTAGCATTGCATGGGAATTAGACTTTCCGAGGCGGACATAAATTATGGCTGTCTATGCACGTGACTGATTCGCACGATGGTTTTGATTATACCTGTGGTGGAGGTTGACTAGGAGATATTTGTGCATTTCAATTTTGGGAATCTCACCTCACGCGGCTAAATATGTACAGACAAGTCGATAAAGTCCAAAGAGATCTAACCAAGCGACCAAGCCTTTACCATCTGTCTATTTGCTCGTGTCCAGAACATACCTGCCAGCAATCTGGCCCTTGTGCATCAGATCATAAACGTGTTGCAGCTCGCTCAAACCCACGATCTTGTACGGAGCCTTAATGAGGCCGCGTCGGAAGAAGTCCAGCGCTTCGGCCGTATCCTTGCGGTTGCCCACGTACGAGCCGCGGATCTGGATCATCTTGATGACGGTCTCGAACACGGGCGCCTTCAGGAACGCGCCCGCCGGCAGCCCGATACACACGACACTGCCTCGCGGCCGCACATACTACAAACATCCGTTAGCCTACGCACGCTTCGAATCCTCTCATAGTACGTACCTCAGCAGCCTGCTGGAAGGGCTTCTCCGTGACAGCGACGAGGATGACAGCGTGGGGCCCAAGGCCGTCCGGCGTGGCAGCCTGCACCTCCTTGACGACATCCTTGCTGGAGGCGAAGTCGACGAAAGCCTGCGCGCCCAGCGCCTCACACATCTTCTTCTTCTCGTCGCCGGTGTCGATGGCAATGATGTGCAGGCCCATAGCCTTCGCGTACTGCTGCGCCAGCGACCCCAGCCCGCCGCCCGCGCCCACAATCGCGACCGTCTGGCCCGGCCGCGCTCCAGATTCCTTCAGGCCTTTGTACACGGTGATGCCCGCGCACAGCACCGGCGCCACCGCCGCCAGGTCCATGTCTTTGCTCAGCCGCGCCACGTGCGCGGCCTTCGCGATGGCGTACTGCTGGAACGAGCCGTCGACGGTGTAGCCCGAGAGGAGCGCGTGCGGGCAGAGCTACTCGCGGAGTCAGCTAAGACGGTCGTGGATCCCCCGCTGAGAACCACTTACGGGCTCGTCGGCTTGCTGGCAGAAGTCGCAGGCCAGGCACGAGCCGTTGATCCACTTGACGCCGACGTGGTCGCCGAGCTCGATGTCCTTGACGAGGTCGCCTTTCGCGACGACGACGCCCGCGCCTTCGTGCCCGCCCACGAGAGGGAGCTTGGTGGGCAGCGGCCAGTCGCCGTTTACCGCGTGCAAGTCCGTGTGGCAGACGCCTGTCCTAACGTCAGAAATCTGTGCTATGTTCCCATCCGCTTGACTCAGGCTCACCGGAGTACTTGATGTTGACCAACACCTCATCCGGACCTGGCTTCTGGACCGGAATCTTCTTGTACTGGACTGGGCCGCCCGTTTTCTCAACAACTTGTGCCCATTGCTCGGAAGGGATGTTCGGAGACATTGTGTAGAGAGTTTGGGAATCAGTTAGGGGTTAATGGTCTAGAGAAGAAACGTTGAAGGAAGTTGGATATGACCTGATTAAATAGAAATAGATAAGCTCGGTGGAGTGACAATTGCATGGGACGGAAACTTTTTGTTGGACATGAAAATTCTAAAAGACAGCATCGACTTATATACATCAATTGCAACAAATCGTCAGGAAAAAAGCGGAGGATCAACATATGCCCCACTCCAGGAAGCTCCGATCCTTACTCCATGAGCTCTGCAACTCCGGAACGAAAGTAGTATGGGTCCGTAATGCTTGAATTGGCAATACTGGAGCTGCATCCAGGTACGGTTCTCGGCGTAACGGCGCGGTGGTATTTCCAAGGACGAAGTATCAGCTTCAATTGGTGTTCAGCGGTACGTACAACAGAGATCAAAACGCGCCGGCGCCATTTTGAGATCCACGAGACAGAAAGTTGGAGTTTTGGCAGGGTCACGCAACTAGGACGATCGGATGAGGACTGACGGGTCCGGGCCAAAGGTGCCTAGAGTAACACCGTAGCATCAACGGTCCACTAGATGCGGATGAGAGGCGCGTATATGCATGGTTGGAACTGCAATTGGGCCTGCAAGTCACGTAAAGAACGTTATCTATGATGTAGAAGCGCGTTGCTGAAAGCGGGGATGAGGTGGTCTGGAGCGCCACGCAGTTGGTCGTGGTGTGCAGCTTCAAGGGAAGTCGATTGATCTCACCTGATCGGTCGCCAAATTTTCCTATTCTCGTTCGATGCCAGTTCACCAAGGGCCAAAAATACGAAGATCCTCACATCAATTGCAGGAGATTCAGCTCGACATTCTCGAAAAACAGAGCTCTTTGAGCACAGAGATATACTCGACTCCAGGCCTTCTCCACCTGTCGGTCGAACGCATAGCGCCAAGTAGACATGAGCGGAGCCGCTGCTGTTAGCATCCAGCTAGTGTAGGCATCTGAAAGCATCCTGGTTCCCAATGCTTGCGGCTCGACGGAGGTAACATTAGCCCCTTCGATCCGACACACCATTCTTCCAATGGCGGTAATTCACGGTCAATAATGGCCCGAAGGACGTCGAACGTGATGACCGGCCCAAAGGGGAATCTCCCCACAAGGAGTTGACGCGCGGAAGGGTCTTTTGTTCAACAGCGAGAAATACGAGATTTGGCAATTTGGCTTGTATCCAGGATTTACCGACCTATTCCTTTCCTAATGTCGATCTAAGGTGGCACTGGCTATAGCCTTGTAATCGAACATCGGCGCAAATTCGGAGCAAATGTTTGCTTCACAGCCGTTCAAGTTCCCAAGGATATATCTCTATCCTTCACTGTTAGTGCAACGAAGGAATTCGGCTAGATGCGTTCACACAATGTGTATGGCCAATACTCCCTGATGAACCTTCTAATACTGTAGGCACGTGAGATATTGCAAGTCGATTCATATCACTTCGCACTTATAGTCTATGATGAACCCATTTTAGGTAGCCAAGTAATTTGATTGATACCTATTTAAATGAATAGACAATATTCGTGCTTTGTTGCCTAGAACAGTGATTTTGGTTGAATGTTAAACAAATAAGGTGTAAATCATGAGGGTATCATCTCAAACTAACCCCTTTGCTCCCTATTTCCACGCGAGGATAAACTTCTTTTTCCTTCATTAGTCCGCTCTACATATTGTGTATATGTCATGGGCACATTTCCCACGAAAGCAAATTCCCAAGTGCAGTGTGCTCCCTTACCAATCCTTTATAACCTGCTCGCGGCTGGCAAAGTAAATCTGGCCCATAGCGTCATCGTCAACAACGATCTTGTTCTTGTCATCGAGGGTGGCGATGTTGTCGGAGCACTGGATGCCGGCCTTGGTATTGTCGCGGCACTCCTGCGTGGACACGCCCATGACGTCGCGCGGGATCAACAGCGAGGGCGTCTCGGCCCACACGGAGGGCGGCAGGTACGCGTCTTGAACGAGGCCGTCGTCTATGGCGTCGGAATCGCTCACCATCGCTGGCACCAGCTCCCGCATCGATGCGTAGTCGTTGTACACGTGCGGCTTCAGGAACTTGGTGAACATGTTGGGCTTCTTCTTCGGCGGGGGTGCGGGAGCAACGCCGTTGCCGGCGCTGTTCTCGGTCACTTCCTTCTTCACTTCGCTTGCGTGGCCGGTTTCGACGTCTACACCTTCGTTGTGCGCGCCCAGGAGCGAATGTTCTTCGGCCTCTAGCGTCTTCGGTAGGAACTTGATCAGCGGCGCTGTGGCGGAGTTGAGCGCAACGTGATACAGCGCGGTTGTGACGATCAGAAGGATCATCAAGACGAATGGGCCGATTGCGCCGACGTTGCTGAGACGGGTGGCGAAAAGACCTAGCAGACAGATTTCGGCAATGTACAGGCCAACGAAAAGATGCTGCAGAGCACGCGGATAGCCGAGACCCTTCAAGTCGACGCCCGTGTCGTAGACAAAGAGGAAATTATAGCGGAAGGCGAAGTAAAATAAGAAGAGGCCAATGGCGGCAAAACCAGTGACCAGTGGTGCGATACACGAGTAGCTGAGGGCTGTGGAACATGTCAGTGATGATTGCAATCAAGAAACCGTTCAACTTACAGATGACCATCAGGTTAGTATAAATAGGATAAAGAGTTCCCCATCCGACGCCACCAAGCTGGTTCCATCGCTGCCAGATTTTGCGAGGCGTGGATCCAAGAATGCGAACGAGCAATGGCGTGACAATGAGTCCAGCAATGCCCACAAGCGTGCCCGCGAAGACAGCAAGACCTTGAAGAATGATGTAGCTGAGGTAGAAATTGGACGCACGTGGGATGGATGTCGAGAGAAGTGATGTAACCTTTGAAATATCTTGAATAATGGTAACAACGGCGCTCGATGCTGCCGAGCTCAAGGTCGTAACAATGAAAGCTTGGATAACCTGGAAGGCAAAGTAGGAGTTCTGAACCGTGTATTCAACATCCGAGTAGGTAGGCGAGCCACCAAGGCGTGCACAAAGGCGGAGGATGATGGGAAGCAGTGCCATTAGTACGGCCAGCAGGACAGACGGAAGAAGACCGGTAACGACACCTAAAATGACTTTAGGGATATGGTTGATCCAATCGAGCCACGGCAGCTTGGCAGTTAGGTAGTTGATGTTGGAGATGACACCGACAAAGGCGACGGGAACGGACCAGAAAATAATCAGAGCAACAACAAATGCGGTGGTTGCTGCAAATCGGATATAGCGTTCCCAGCCGCGGATGGTAAGGTTGCCCCAAATAACATCGGACGGGTGCATACCGGTGAAACGCGGAGCCATTGTGAGAGGAGAGTGATGGGTCAAGCTCTGATACGCTGCCTGGGCTTCACGCAGGTTGGTGAACTCAACAAATACAGCGCGCAATTTCTTCACGTCCCCTAGACGATGTTTCTGCTGCTCAGCTTCTACCTTGGGGATACTCTTTTGCAGCTCAGTACGGCACCAGTTGATGCTGTCAACCTTTTCACCAAACAAGCCAAAAAACTTCAGGCGGTGGGTCGGACGGTCCTTTGGAGTGATCCATCGGGCGGCAACGGAACCGGATTCGCCGTCAGCGTCGGCGACATTCTCGTCATGCTGAGCTTCCTGGCCTTTCTTGATTGACTTGAGTCGCGCTCCATTGGCAGCTCTGATAAGTTTCGTTTCAGCACCTTCGAGGGTCATGGCATTTTTGTCGCGCTCCTTCACCATATCATCAAGCTCCTTACTGTCGGTTGGGAGCCACACGCGAACAACTTGAGGGCCGAGCATCTCGCGAAGCTTGGCTTCGTCGAGGTACTCGTCGGGAACAGCCGTGAAAAGGACGGTGCGCGAAGAGAGCTTGGAGGCGTACGAAGGTTGCATGAGGTACGCTTGACGCAGATTGATATAGTAGATGGTTTCACGGGTGATGAGAAAGATGATAAATCCTAGAGATTGTCAGCGGTATCATTTCGACTGTATAAAGTGAAGACTTACCAAAGTACAGCCAAGCGCAACCGGCGTGAGCCCAGAAGCGCCATGGGCTCTCGACGTTAGACATGGAGAGGATGTTGAGTTCTTGCTGACCACCGCCGCCGGTAGCGTTAACAGGGAACAAGACCGGCCAAGTAATGACGCAGCCGACGACACATGAAATGGTGATGAGCTTCAAGAAGCGAAGGAACAAGTACGCGTCAAGACTCTGGTGAGTGAGAATGAAAGTGTCGGGAATAGCCCACAGTGGTCGGATCCAGTTGAATCGGCCAGTTGGAAGAGCTGGCGTATAAAGGCTGCGAGATGTCAGATTAAAGCAAGCAAGAAGAGGTGGGACACATACTTCTTGGGCAGCATTTTGGACTGAGAGCGCGGCGAATATTTCCATCCCGCACGGACTCGAACGATGGTGAAGACGAGCAGCCAGACGAATGCAACCAAAGCGACGGGAGCGAGAGTGGATAACAAGCTGGATGCCGAGCTCGACGTGGTGGTGGTTGCAGAACCGATATTTTGGTCACCACTCTGATTCTGTTTGACGTTAGCATCTGCAATTGAAACAAACACGGTAAGCTAGTTGGCGGATAATATGGAAATGGTGGACAGAGTGTGATGATTTTGGTTGATGTGTTGATGTGTTGACGGTTGGCAGCGATGATGTCAACAGCTTTAACGCAAAGATTGCAACGTGATAGCGCAGTGCTGAAAGGCATTAAAAGTTGTACATACCACGCGCTTGAGGATTGTCAGAGTGGCCTCTTCATAGGCCAACTGATGGCTCTCCATGATGAGATGTGATTGTGTTGTCCACGTGTAAGGCGGGTGTTGCTGGTGGACGGGCAAAATGCGGAAGATCAACTCAAGCCTCGCAACGAAAGCGCCTCGAAATCGGGAGTGCGAGCAGAAACTCGAGGGATTGAGTTGGTGAGGTGGAGAGGAAGAGCAGAGGACAGCGAAGATGAGAGAGGTTGGTCTGCGCGAAAGGAAATCAAAAGCTATGAGGCGCTTTGTAGCGTGGACTGCAGGTGTTAAGCTGTTATTAGCTGGATGCCCAGGAATGACTAGCCTGGAACAGTCGGACCAGATCGCAATCACGGCGAGCTGGGACGGTGGGCAACTGGGAATGTGGAGCCCTGCCAGGCGCTGGCACTTACTGGGGCACGCGCTGGCCACTCACTGGCCACTCACTGGCCACTCACTGGCCACTTGCGAGCTGGACTACCCGATGCTGGGCTGGTAAGACAGGGTGTTTTGGCGAGGAACCCCCTGCGACGATCAATTGGATAGATTGCCCAGCAGTGGTATGACGAAATAGACGTAAAGAAGATGTGAGAAGACGTCAATGTGCGACTGTCGATGGCCTGAGATGTGCTGCCTCGATGGCAACAATAAATTAATCAGACGAAGCCAGACAAGATGAGCGGGCGGTAGATTGGCCAATTCGTGACTCTGACGATTGTTGTAGCAGAGACGATGGAACAGATGATGTCGATTGCGCCGAAGCTTAGAAGCACTGACCGTTGCTGCCAAGGGCGATTGGCCACCAGAACGATACGAGATGTCAGATCTTTCCCTTCATGGACCATTCGGGGACTGATACTTTTAAGTATTGAATGCATGAGCTGTCATGCACGCGTGTTTGGGCTGCCATCGCCACTTCTCATTCATCGCTACGAAAAAATTCATCAATGCAGGTCGACGCACAGCTCTGCCAATGCGCTACACCGACCTACGTAACACGTCAAACATTAATTACCACTTCGTGCAGCCACTTCCCTTCCAGTGGCTGTGGCTAGGAGCAAATGAGCATTAGAAGCAAATGGCGGTAGGCTTGATGGGCGCGAGATCTTGATGGTCTTTGGCCGGGGTTGAGACAAGCCTTCCCATAGCCAACAAGAGCTGAGATTGCGCGTTTATGCATCCGACTCGTCACTCTCTTCATCCACCCGCAAATGGCGAACGGCTCCGGCCCGTATCGTACTCGTGGCGCAGGCAGGTTCCTACAGCTGCGGCGCAGTTCACCTGCAAATGATTGCTACCTGTATAGAACTCAAGACCCATATGGTTCTAATACTTACGGCGTTGGGCATTAGCCAGAACCACCAAGCTATTTACCTTCGCAGGCGGTTTTTCAAGAGAAGGACGATGAGAAATGACAACCTTACCGGTAACAAGTGCGAAAGAGGATGGGTACAGGAACCTGAGGGCCGAGATACACGAGGGCTAAGAACGTCGCGGGCATTGAAGAGATTCCTCTCCTTTCATATAAATTCGGAAGTAGTAACTAATGCAACTTGGCTGACTCATTTCTGCCGGAGTAACACCGACAAGATAAAAAGCGTTCTCAAGTATTAATGACATTCCACTCAATTGCTAGCAATCCATCTTGTAAGAATGAGGCTCTTTTTGGCTATTACACAATGCATTCCTAGCATTCATGCTGTAGGTCTGGTCCGAATAAGCAATCACTGTCTTTGGCGTTCTGCTCCTTTTCCAATTTTCTCTTCTTCGCAACGTTATCATCGAGCTTTCCCTCCTCGCTGGTGTCTCTTTTCTGAGCTACATTCAGCTTGATAAGATCCGGCTTTTCTGGATTTCGGCATAGGTAGAGCTTCTTGTCCATGGCCACGGTTTCCTCGTAGAGCGTGCTGGAGTGGCTAGCATATTCTTTCAGTAGCATCGTGCAATCCTTGATAGTGCCAAGTATCTTTGGCTTCTCTCCGAGTGATTTGGTGCCTGTGACTTTCGTAGAGAGGTAGAATTCCGTAAGTGGTTGATCGGCGAGCCACAGCGTTGCAAACATGATCTGCGAAGGAGTGTAGAGGAAATACGCGTCTGAGATAATGGCATCCGATTCCAGTCTCTTCTTCGCCGCGTCGTACGCTGCTTTGACGCGCTTCTCAAACTCAAGAGGTATTACTCGTCTGCCACCGGTGCTACCACCGGCCTTAGGCAAGTTCAGAAGCTGTCTTGACAAAGTCTCTGCAGGATTTGAGATCCATACCGGTGCTTTTCCTCCTTTGGCCACATTGACGAATGAGAGCAGTTCAAGGAATGCGCCTTTCAGTGCGCGGAAAGGATGATGGATATCGAAGGCAAAGCTGAGACCTTGATTATGAATTCTGGAGCTAGAACTTCCTCTTCTGTAATCTTCTTCATTCCTGGTACAGTTTTCATCTGAGCCACGAAATCTTGCAACTGCAAATGTATAGATTCGGTTTTGGTCGCCAGAAACAGAGCCGAGGGTATAATCTTCTTTGGCTGGTAAGTCATCGGAGAATTATAGAGGTAGAAGCGTTTGAGGAACTGTATTGCAGTGGCCTGGACTCTAATTACAAATCTGCACTGGACGTACTCAGCTTCACGTACCACGACATGAATGGGAAGCCCGAAAGGATCGCCAAGGCTCATCTGAAGACACGACGCGCAGTAGAAATTAATCAGCTTCTTCTCCTCTTCAGCTGTCAAACAGCCTACCTCTTCCGTCGGTGGTGCTGCACTGGTAGTGGCGCTCACATCAAGTGAGGAAAGATGAGATTTGGCTTGCCTCTTGATGGCTGCTTTAACATGATTGGCAGCAAGATCATTCGTGTTAGCTCTCAAGGACAACAACTTCTCTGGCGTGAGGCTCCAGAGCCTAAATTGAGTCGATGTTCGATACAACTCATCCTCCGTCACGGTTGCCATCGAGGCGAAATCCGCGCGATTGAGGCGCAGGCTCCGGCAAAACAATCGAACTCAGCCCTGTGGTATATTACCGGCACAAGTAGCGTAGACGGCAAATGAAAGCATAGTTGTCGGATGTGGTGTCTTGTGCGATCGCGAAAGAATTTGCCACTGTTCTGACCCGGCTTAGTGATCGCATCAAGTTTTCTGGTTAAATGGACTGCAGCGTTTACTGCAAAGATGAGTTGGCATAAATACGGGAGCGATCGAAGCATCCACTATCTGGTTCGTGTAAGCACCTCATGCTGCTCGGAGGCCACCTTTGAGTCCTTGTTCCTCGTCTTCTTGCTTGTAGGTCCCGACGCTGTGGTTTCTGAACCTGAGCCGCTCGGCT
>Ga0335072_10000348_pt1 | contig 95915 bp, 81 predicted proteins | sample Lox_Sample_21_FD_206725 | JGI IMG/M metagenome (GOLD analysis project Ga0335072, IMG submission 206725) | Soil microbial communities from Loxahatchee National Wildlife Refuge, Florida, United States - Lox_Sample_2.1 | ecosystem: Environmental > Terrestrial > Soil > Wetlands | place: USA...
ACTGAACCGACATCACATGCTGCGGATTGAATCCCAGCGGCGCCTTGTACAAATCCCAAAAACTGCGCAGCAGCAGGCCCGCGGCCACCATCAGCACCAGCGACAGCGCAAACTCCGTCACCACCAGTACCCGCCGCGTCCGCGTCTGCTCCGTGGATCCCTTCGAGCCCCGTCCTTCCATCCTCAGCGCGCGCGCCAAATCCACGCGCCCCGCCTGCCTCGCGGGCGCCAGCCCGAAAATGACCCCGGCTGCGATCGAAGCCGCCAATGCGAACAGCATCACCGTCCAGTTGATCGACAGGTCGTTCAGCCGAGGCAGGCTCTCCGGAATCAGCCGCAGCAGGAATCCCTTCATCGAGAACAGAATCGCCAACCCCGCCACTCCCCCCAGCAGCGAAAGCAGCAGGCTCTCGGTCAGCAATTGCCGCACCAGCCGCTTGCGTGCCGCTCCCAGCGCCTGGCGCACCGCCATCTCCCGCGATCGCGCACTGGCCCGCGCCAGCAGCAGATTCGCTACATTCACGCAGCCGATCAACAGCACCAGCGCCACTGCGCCGAACAGCAGGATCAGCGGCTGCCGCACGTTGCCCACCACGTTTTCCTTCAGCGGCACCAACCGCACCGTCCACTTGCTGTCGGCCGGATAATCGTCGGGAAATCGCTTCCGCAACGAAGCCACCAACGCGTCCAGCTGGCTCTGCGCCGCCGCCATCGTCAGCCCCGGCTTCAGGCGCGCGACCGCTTCCACGGGAACCCGCGAACTGCGGTTCGCTGCGGCCGCCTGATCGTCCGAAAAACCGTACGCTGCCCACAGTTCGGTGTTCCTCTCGTCCACGGTTCGCCCCGGGTCGCGAAAACCCGGCGGCATCACCCCGATCACCCGATTCGAATCGTTGTCCAGCCGCAAACTTTTTCCCACAATATGCGGATCGCTCCCGAAAACCCGCTTCCATGCCCCGTCGCTGATCACCACATCCAGCGTGAACCCCGGCGTTTGATCCAGCGGATCGAACGTGTGCCCTAGCTCCGGTTTTACCCCCAGCATCGCAAAATACGCCGGCGACACTCCCTCATACTGCACCCGCGATGGCTGCGATGCCCCCGTCAGGTTCGCCGACCCGAAAATCTCCAGCACAACATACTGAAAAATTCCCGAACGCTGTAAATCCTTAAACTCCGGAATCGAGATGCCCGCGTCTGTAACGCCCGCGCCCGGTAGATCGTCTTCGATCCGTACCAGTTCCTCGGGGCGCGGATACCGTAGCGGATGCAGCAGCGTCGCGTTGACCAGGCTGAAAATCGCCGTCGTCGCTCCGATGCCGAGGGCCATGGTGGCGATGGCAATCAGGGAAAATCCGGGAGATCTCAGAAGCATGCGAACCGCGAATCGCAGGTCTTGAAACAGATTCTCAACGAATGGAAGACTTTGTTCAGCATGGTGATCTTCCCTTATCGCTTCGGCTGCGCCAAGCTTGAGCACAGCCTGGCGCCGCGCCTCCGTCGGCGTCATGCCGGCGCGCATGTTCTCCTCTGTCTGCAGCGCAACATGTTCGGCCATCTCTTCGTTCAGCCGTTCGTCGGCGCGCCACCCCGCGGCGAGGTTCGACAGCCGTATAAAGAAGCGTCGCAGAAATTTCACGGCAAATCCTCCGCCTTGACTTTAAAAAAGCGTGCGATGATTGCCGCCATCTGTTCCCAATCGCGGGTCTCTGCCTGCAACTGTTTGCGCCCGGCCGCGGTAAGGCGATAGAAGCGGGCGCGGCGGTTGTTTTCCGATGCGCCCCACTCCGAGGCAATCGAGCCTTCATGCTCCAGCCTGAGCAGCAGGGGATAAAGCGTGCCCTGGTTGACAGCCAGAAGGTCTCCGCTGATCTGTTCGACGCGCCGCGCGATTCCCCAGCCGTGCTGCGGACCCAGCACATCGAGTGTCTTGAGGACCATCAGCGCAAGCGTTCCCTGCAATACGTCGGGTTTTTCCTTCATGGCGAATCTACCTTTAGATTTCCAACAGGAATGATGTCATGATTCCTTTTGGAAAGCAACAGGAAATTTGCGCGATCTTTCGACGTCAAGTCCAGAAGAGCTGTCAGGAAACTGCCGGAAGACTATTTATTACAAGATGCTGGCCATGATCTTTCGCAGAATGAGCGCTGCGCCAACGCTGGCCACCGACTCGACAATCGCCAGGCGTGCACCTTGCCGAAGAATGAGCCAAAGGACATCGCACGTTGCACCACGTATAGGTTGATTGTCAACATGTCCGTAGAGGAATGGAGACTGACGGGGGTTCAGCAACCCAAAGCCGCCAAGGTCATGCGAAGCAGAACGGACCCCAAGTTGGCAGCGTCCCTGACCGCTTCGCCGGAAGGTCGGAAGCAGGTCTGACGCAGGATTCTTAGTCTCCATATAGTCTCCAGAATCAGTCAATATCGACGGAACCCGCATAACCACTGGGTTCCGGACGTAACTTCTCCTTCTGCATCGCACTGTGCCGCAAAGGTTGTCCCGCAATGCTGATCCAGCATCAGCCCGCCCAGGTCTGCAGTTCGAAGTCCTCTGGATTTTTTGGCATCGCCCGGTGTAGGGAGCGGGTGCTGAAATTCGCGGCCTGTCAAGCCGGTGTTCATCTGACCCCAATACCCCAGGTCTGAAGCGTTGCGCATCCTGCGAAGACTAGCACCTGGTCTTCATGTACTTCCGCCAACAAAGTGGTTGGCATTGCGGCTTCAGGACTGAGGACAGGAAGAAGCTACCGCGGGAGTTTACCTTCAAAAGCTTAACCACCCTCCGGGAGTTGGCCAGGCGCGGCAAAGGCCTGGTCCACGCGTGGGATCGCGAAGGCTTTGAAATTGACATCGAGCTGGGCAAAGGCGGCATCTGGCTGCGCCTGTCGGATGAGCACTACCACGCACTTGGAGGAGTACTTTAGACGCGACCAGCCTGGCGACCTCTGACGCCGGCAGTCGATATCCGCCAGACTCTCAGTCGCGGGATCGTTTCACGCGAGTGCTTACTACCCAAAATAGTGCTGGGGAAGGCTGGAGTATGCACCCAAGGCTGGCCTAACCTACATTCACCGGGAATCATGTCACGCCCGGCGGAAGTAGAGAGCCATGGGAAGCGGCGTTCAAGGAGGACCTCCAGTCGACGATTTCGAGCCACTGCTCGATTCCAGAGAGGCCGCCCCCTATCTCCGTATCCATTATAAGACACTTGAGGCCAAGGCCCGGCTCGGTCTGGTCCCCGCGATGAAGGAAGGCACAAGTGCTGGTTGTTTCGCCGCTCGCTCCTCAATGAATATATCGACCATAAATTAAAATCGAACGTAACCAACCATGCCGCGCTAGCTCCCAACCGAAAGGATCAGGAGCCATGAAACAAGCGCGAGAGCGTTTCAAAATAGGCAGCCTGCGGGAGGTTCCGCGGGCCAACAACAAATCGGCGTGGGAATACCGCTACACCAATCCCGCGACGGGAATGCAGGATTCCATGTACCTGAGCACAGAGGAATTTCCCACCAGATCGGCGGCCCTGGCCCGTCTGGAGAGCTTTGTGCTTCAACTCAACGCAGGCCATCCTCTCACTTCCCTTGGTCCCAAGACCTTCGGGGAACTTCTGGACAGTTTTGTCACGAGCGAGCGGCTGCTTGAAATCAAGAAGCTTCGTCCGGGCCAAACGAACATGAGCAAGGAAGACCTCAGTTTCACGACGGTGGCTTCCTACCTCAGCCTGATCAAACGGATTCGTGAGCGGTGAGGAGTAACCCCCATTGAACAGGTGAAGCCGTACGCGGTTGCGGAGTGGCTCAGAACCACCACCGGTGCGCCGAAGACGAAGGGGAACATTAAAGCGCTGATGCACCGTTCATTCGAGAAGGCCATGCTCTGGGAGGTGATCGAAGTTGGTCGCAATCCCATGGAACTGGTCGAAGTCAAGGGAGTGACCAAGCGCACCAAGAAAGCCGTGGTGCTCACGGTCGAGCAGTTCAACCCTATCCTGGACCTCCTGCCTGAGCCCTACCGGACCATGGTCCTGGTGGCGCAATGCACCGGACTTCGGGTCGAGGAAATCCTGGCCCTCCCTTGGGTGAACATCCACTTCGATACTCCCAGCATGCTGGTGGACCGCGCCGTCGTTCACGGTCGAGTCCAGTATGTGAAGACCGAGTATTCGGAAGATGAGCTCCCTCTCGATCCAGACTTTGCAACCGTGCTTCTCGAGTGGAAGCGACGTTCGAATGGCTCGGAGCTGCAGTTCACCAGTCCGGTCACCGGCCGCCACTTCCACGCTTCCCCGGCGCAGCAGGACTACCTTCGTCCTGCCGGCTGGTGTCTCGTTCCGTGTTCCAATTGCGGGGCCGCGATCGGCGTGCGCTGTACGGACGCTGAGGGCAAGACTACATCGGTGCACAAAGAGCGGCGGGCGCTCGCCAGGAGAAGCAAGCTCGACAACGTCGGCTGGCACACGTTCCGTCACACGTATCGGTCGTGGCTGGACGATGCCGGCGCACCCATCGGCGTGCAGCAGAAACTGATGCGGCACGCGGATATCTCCACCACGGCCAAGTACGGCGACGCGCTGATGGAATCCAAGCGCAAGCACAACTCCGCCGTGGTTCGCAGGGCCTTGGGGAATGAGTAATCCGGAGGGAACTGCAGCCCAAGACCGGCGCCCTAAGGGCTTCGAAAGCCCGAAATCCCAGTTTTCATAGGGTTAATTAGGGTTGGCCGGTCGGCTAAATGGTTGCGGGGGCCTGCAACGTCTCGAATTTACTCGTAATCCCTTTTGAGCGCGAGGTTGTGGCTTAGTGACTTGACCGCTACGAGATACCTCCCAACGCATTAGCTCACTGGAGACACAGAACATCGACAGCGTCCTTGCCCGTTCCGCTCGGCAGCACAAATAGCGCGCTAATCGACCTATCAAGGCTTTTACCATTTTCGGAGGTTGTGAGCGGATTCCACTCTAATGAATCTCCGCGCGAATTGATTGGGTTCTCCCAAGCTCTGGACTCTCATTCCAATTCTATTAAGTAGCGCTTCCAACAGAGCGAGCTGGCTCATGGTAACGCAAAGTGCCAGCAGTGCTACGTCCATTGTGAAGCGCGTCGTCTGCCTGCAAGGTCATGTTCTGCTGCAGCACACCACCACCCTCGGTCGGCATATACGCTTCGAGAGAACGATAGCTTCCATGGACGAACGCGTGGGGAGATGGAAACGGGAACCTGCAGACCGGACCGAAGGCCGGTACCCCCACGCTTTATCGATGCGATCTCCCCTCGAAACGACGTCAAGGCGTATCCGATTGAAGTCCTTCGTCGTTGCCGAGCATGGCGTTTATCGAATCGGCGTGTTCGCGAAATGTCCTTTTGATCTGCCCCCCCGGAATCCGTCCATTTCCGAATACGATGTTGACGAAGGAAAGGGGAAGGACGGATGAGCAAGAGCAAGCACACGGAGGCGCAGATCATTGCTGCGCTGAAGCAGGTTGAGGCAGGCCGCACGAGCGAAGATGTGGCCCGCGAGCAGGGTGTGAGCAAGCACACCATCTATGCCTGGAAAGCCAAGTACGGGGGCATGGAAGTGAGCGAGGCCGAAGAGGTCAAGCACCTGCGCGACGAGAACTCCCGGTTGAAGAAGCTGGTCGCCGATCTAAGTCTCGATAAAGACATGCTGCAGTCGGTGATCCGAAAAAACTCCCTCGGCTCGTAGAGCGGAGATCGGAAGTGCGGCGCTTGCTGGAGGAGTTCAAGGCCAGCGAGCGCCACGTCTGCGAGCTGATGACGGTGCCGAGATCGAGCGGCCGGTATCGGAGCCGGAGAGACGACAGCCAGGTTCAGGAACGGTTGCGGGAACTGGCGCGGGAGCATCCGCGCTTCGGCTATAGGCGATTGCATTTATACCTGCACAGGGAGATGGGCGTGAACCACAAGAAGGTGCAACGCGTGTATCGCGAGCTGGGCCTGACGGTGAAGCGCACTCGGCGCAAGCATCTGCGGCGCACACTCGAGCCGCGACCTGCGCTGATCGCGCCTAATCAGGAGTGGGCCCAGCGGTGTGACGGCGGCCGGGCAACGGTTCCGTGTATTGGGCGTGATCGACGGCTTCACGCGGCAGAGCGCGGCGCTGGAAACCGCGACCAGCTTTCCCAGCCGACGGGTCACGCGCATGCTGGAGCGTGCCATCGCGGTTCATGGTAAGCCGCAGTCGATTCGCTGCGACAACGGGCCCGAACTAACTTCTCGGCATTTCCTGGCCTGGGCCATTGAGTGGAAGATCGACATCGTTCACATCCAGCCCGGCAAGCCAACGCAGAACGGCGGCATGGAAAGCTTCAACGGCAAGCTGCGCGACGAGTGCCTGAACACCAGTTGGTTCTGGAACCTGTTCGACGCACGGCGCAAGATATCCGCGTGGAAAACCGAATATAACTCCCGCCGCCCGCATAGCTCGCTGGGGTATCTAACTCCCGACGAGTTCGCACAGCGGTGGAAGGCTGCTTCACTTTCGGAAACAAAGAGTATGGCCGTGGATCAGCCGCATCAAGGCAACCCTGACGGGCTCCGCTTCGCTCCGGCCTTGACACGGCTGCTCCCCGGCCATGAGATCTCTTTTCAAGAAAGCGAAACAGAAAAATGTAGACTATGATTTCGTACACCGATTCGGACGGAGAATGGGGTCAGGTCACTTTCGCAACTTTTTCCGAGAAGATGTGGTTAGTGGCTCGAGGGTCACTGGGAGATCACCAATTCGGCTCCCCAACGTGTGCGGTCAATATAGATCCTCGCTGTGTTGTGCAACAGAACAGTCTGCAGTCATCACCAGCACCGATGTCAAAACCTAGCAAGTGAACTTACACGAAGAAATCGGCGTCTCTGTGATGACAAACTGCGAGGACTTGGTACAAATCCAGCAGCCCCATCGGCTTTGCAAGCCCTTGAAAATTAAGTCACTTTCGTCTTTGCGCCTGGATGGCCCTAAGGACACGATCCGGTGTTGCCGGAAGCCTTAGAACTCGTATACCGGCGGCTGCGTAAATGGCGTTGAGAATTGCGGGGGCGGTCGGAATTAGGGTATGTTCCCCAAGCCCTTTCGCGCCAAATGGGCCTGCTGCCGCAGGGACTTCCACAAGGATCGAATCGATCGGGGGGACGTCACCGATCGTGGGAATTAGATAATCATGAAGGTTCTCCCCACGGCCAGGAAAGAACTCCTCCAGTAAGGCGAAGCCAATACCCTGAGCAATGCCACCTTCGATCTGACCTTCAGCCATTGTTGGGTTGATGGTTCGTCCCGTGTCGTGTGCCGCTGTAATGCTGAGCACACGTACCAGACCGAGTTCCATATCTACACTCACCTCGGCTATTTGCGCGCCAAAACCGTAAAGAGCATAAGGTTCACCTTGTCCCATACTACTCAGAGGCGTGATCGGAGGGTCAAAAGTTGCTTCTGCCATTGCCACGTAACCTAGGGAATTGACCGGCAAGCAGGAAAGAGCCTTCTGTGTGGTCTTACCTTCGTTCGTTATACGAATGCAATTATCAAAGAAGGCTACTTCTCCACAGCTACACGATTCAAATTGTTCCAATATTTTCATTTGTAGCTGTCTAGCTGCAAGACGGACGGCATTCCCGCTAACGAATGTTTGCCTGGACGCCGAGGTCTTTCCGGCATCGGGCGTCAAATCAGTGTCCGCAGAAACAAGGTCGATTCGGTCGATCGGAACGTTCAGGAACTGAGCACAGATTTGCGTTAACATGGTGCTCGATCCCTGACCTATATCAATCGCACCTTGGTGAAGTGAGAAGCGACCGTTCCTTTTCAAGCCTAGACGAATGGTTGATGGGTTAGGAAGTGAAGTATTACCACAGCCATACCAACCGGCGGCAATACCGGCCCCATAAAGAAGGCGCCCATCCGACGTCAAGTTGGCAGCGATTGCTCTTGCTTTTGCTGCTTTCCAGGGTGAGAGTAGCGCGTCCAAGCATTGCCGGATGCCCGTACTCTCACGCAGGTATTGACCTGTAACGGTCGGATCACACACATCGAGGGCGTTGATCATGCGGAACTCGAGGGGATCCATTTGCAGCTTCTCTGCGAGTTCGTCATAGAGTTGCTCCTGTGCTGCCGAGGCCTGCGGAACACCGAAACCGCGAAACGCTCCTGCAGGAACTTGATGCGTATGTATGGCGCGAGTGCGTGCGCGGTAATTGGGTACCAAATACGGTCCCGAAGCGTGAACCGGAACTCGGTTTGCAACCGTTGGTCCCCAAGATGCATACGCTCCTGTATTGAAGTCGGCCTCGACATCAAGAGCTGTCAAGCGCCCGTCAAGCCTCGCGCCACCTCGAATCCGGATTCGCGACGGGTGCCGCTTCGTAGTGGTACGTATTGATTCAGTCCGCGAATATTCCATCCGCACCGGTCTGTTGAGATGCCAAGCAGCGATGGCCAAAAAGGGCTGAACCGAAAGGTCGAGCTTTGAACCAAAGCCACCCCCAACCGCCGTGGGTATAATCCTCACCGCCGACTTGGGGACACCCAGAAGAGTGGCTATGTCCTTTAGATCCATGTATGGCGCTTGGGTACAAGCCTGGATCTCGATGCGATCCCCGACACGCCGCGCGAAACCCGCCTCTGGTTCGATATAGGCGTGTTCTACGAATCCTGTCTCGATATATCGCTCAACTACAACGTCGGCCTCAGTAAATCCGGATTTAACATCCCCACATTCAACGTACCCCCGAACGAGGACATTACCCGCTCTGTCCGAATGTACAAGCGGAGCATCAACCTCAAGAGCGGCTTCGATACTGCTTAGTGCCGGAAGCGGTTCCCATGTGACCGGGAACTCTTCAAGCCGAAGATTCCTTATGGAAGCCGCGTCACCTACAATGGCGGCAACAGCTTCACCCTTGAAACGCACCGTTGTATCTGCAAATGCGGGCTGGTCTGCAAATTCGTGAATCACTCCGTAGCAGTTTTTCCCAGGCACGTCTTTGGCGGTGAAGACTCGGCAGACACCCGGATGCTGCCGAACAAATTCGCTAATATCTCCAAATCGGAACCGTGCGTGATCATGAGGACTGCGGACAACGATGATGAGCAGTGAGTCAGCGGGCCATTGATCGGCACCAAATACTTCATTGCCGTTCGTTTTTTTTAAACCGTCAACACGCAATAGACGTTTCCCTACCGGTTCGTTCTGCGGAACGAAGCAGAGAGCTTCCTCGCCTCGTAAATCGACATGGTTTGCCGCATCCAGAATAGCTGCAATAATTTTGCGGTAACCTGTGCAGCGACAAAGGACGCCTCCCATCGCATCCAAGATCTCTGCTTCCCGGATTAGCGAATTTTCACCATTCAACAAAGCTGTCGCAGTGACTAGCATTCCTGGAGTACAGATACCGCACTGGGCCGCACCATGCTCGAGAAAAGCGCATTGCAATTTTCCAAATGCTTCTGCTTGCGGTCCGGCTAAAATCCCTAAACCCTCAATAGTGGTGATCTCTCGTCCCTCCACTTGGCCAATGCCCACAAGACACGAACAAACTGGATGGCCATCAAGTAGGACCGTACAAGCGCCACAGTCGCCTGCATCACAACCAACCTTAGTTCCGCGTAGTTTAAGTTCGTCACGCAGGAAGAAAGAGAGGCGAGTCATTGGGGAGGCAAATGTTTGGTGTGTTTTCCGGTTTATACGTAGAGAAAGGGCATTCACTGGGCTACGCTCCTGTTGAACTTCGCTACACACTCTTCTAAGGCGTCTTGTACCAAAATTAACGCTGCATCCCGTCGGTAACTGGCGGACGCGCGCACATCATCGATAGGAGAAATTTCGACAAAATGATCTTTATGAACGAGATGCGAAATTCCGACAGCTGCGGCCGCACCGCATAGCGCGTCCTCGAGACCGCGGAGTCGCAAGGCGCGAGGTCCGCAGGATCCAAGAGCGACCCGCGCATCTAAGATCGAAGCTCCTGTTTCTGAGTTACTTATAAGTAAACTGACCGCAACCATCGCTATAGAAATCACCAGGTACTGCCGCGCCCCCAACTTCTTAAAGACACTATAGGCCTGTGACATGCCTGCCGGCACCGTGATTGACGTTACAAGCTCGTTTGCACGTCGTTGAGTCTGTCGCCTTCCAATCACAAATTCGTGAAGTGGTAGAGACCGCGTTCCCTGCGTCGACTGTAGGACAACTTCTCCATCCAGCACCAACAAAGGAGGGATGCCATCTGCCGCTGGTGAGGCGTTGCACAAATTTCCAGCAATCGTGCCGCGATTCTGGATTTGTATCGATCCAATTTTCGCCGCAGCCTGCTTTAATCCGGCAAAACATCGTGGCAGGTCTGACTTCGCAATTGCGCTCCATGTAACTGCTGCCCCTATCGAAATAGCTTCATCTGATTGTGTAATTCTGAGTAATTCTGGTATCGAGCTTACATCCACAACTGTTCCATCAAACGGTTGATTTCCCAAAGCCGGAAAAAAGTCCGTTCCTCCTGCCAGCACAAGAACGTTGCCTTGCTCAAGGGCATCGACCGCTTCGGTTATGGACTTGGGACGAAGGAATCCAGCCATCTTAACCTCAACCGGAGCCTCAGACACCGAACCCCGGGAACCTTAACTCATATGTACACGAATGATCTCCTTTTGTCAGCAAATTTTTTTGATCAACTTCAGCAGCGTCTTCTGTTCAGCGGAATTGAGTGGTTTTAAGGTCTCAGACGTGATGCGTTCAGCCGAAATCAATGCCGCGTCTACGAGTGAACGACCTTTGGAAGTGAGATGAATTACCGTGAGGCGGGCATCATCTTTATCTGGTTTGATTTGCGTGAATCCCCGTTTTGTCAACCGGTCAATAACGCCTTTGATCGTCGCGACATCCATGGCCGATCTTCGTCCCAGCAGGTTCTGCGAACACGCACCCAGTTGGTAAAGCCGTATCAGAGCGGAGAACTGAGTTGGGGTTATAGACTCTACCATATGCCGTCCAAAAATGGTCAGGTGGCGCTGTGTCGCCTGTCGAAGAAGGTAGCCAATCTGGTCATCAAGAACGTAGGAATTGTCCAATTCGCGCTTCTTGCCTCGTGTGTCGGTTGAACTCATATGTCACTATCCCCACAGAATCCTTCGCTGAATTGTTCCAGTATCCAAACAATCCATTTTTTCACAGATGGCCGCCGAGACGAAAAGTCAACGCCTGCCAGGGAGCCAAAGAGTGCCGTTCAGCCGCTCCAAGATGGCGCCTAACGGGTCCAATAACGCTGCGGTGAAGGTAGACCGATCACGAATTGAGATGTTGGCGTCGCCCGGCAATGGATGGGGTACCACTGCTCAGCTGGATAAAATGGCGCACCTGGCATAAATGTTTGCTTTCCTGACGCTAATCTGATTCGTAATGGGCAACGTCGGCAGAGATACTATTACTCGATTCACCCGACGGCTCTGAAACGACGTCTGGGCATGTATCACCACACTTCGTGGAAGTCATTTTCTGCGGGCTGGACGTTGCTTGGCCTCCTGATGCCGCACCAGTAGACAACGGGCGCCTAATTGTTCATTATTAGTATACAAACGAGTCGTGCACGGTTCTGAGGGAGGATTTGCTATGGCTAGGCGGCTTTCGTATCGTATCGGCCAAATAGTGCCAAGTTCCAACACCACCATGGAGACGGAAATTCCGGCGATGCTGCGTGCGCGTGAACAGATACGGCCGGAACGATTTACCTTTCATTCGAGTCGAATGCGCATGAAGCACGTCTGTGCGGAAGAGCTTGCAATAATGGATGCTGCATCTGATCGATGCGCGGCAGAATTGACTGACGCGCGAGTGGATGTACTAGGTTATGCCTGTTTAGTGGCAATCATGGCCATGGGACCCGGCTATCATCGAATATCTCAAGAGCGGCTCCACAAAAGGACATGCGCAGAAGGTGCCGAGATCCCTGTGATCAGTAGCGCAGGGGCTCTCCTAGAAGGCTTGGAGCGTCTCGGTGCCAAGAGGATTGCGTTGATTGCGCCCTACACTAAGCCTCTCACGAAGTTGGTGGTTGACTATATTGAGGCGGAGGGTGTCAGCGTGGTCGATCATATTGCATTAGAGATTCCCCATAATCTCGAAGTCGGATGTCACGATGTCGCGCTCCTGCCGACGATAGTGGGGCATCTCAGATATAGTACTGCCGACGCCATTGTCCTCTCGGCTTGCGTGCAAATGCCTTCCCTTGGCGCGATTGCACAAGTGGAAGCGATCACCAGAAAACCAGTGCTGAGCGCCGCAGTCGCGACGGCATATGCAATTCTACGCGAACTCGCTCTGGATAGGATCGTGCCAGGAGCTGGTGCGCTGCTCTCAGGGGCCTATTGAGAAGGAGTGATCATGAAAAGCAACTTTGTCGTTGGGGCAAACGTTCATGCCAATGGAATTCGGCAGCATTATTTGCGCTACGGAGGACACGGACGTCCCCTAATACTTGTCCCGGGTATAACGAGCCCTGCGATCACCTGGGGTTTTGTTGCGGAAAGGCTCGCGACTTTGTTCGATGTATATGTCTTGGATGTGCGAGGAAGAGGCCTGTCTGAGTGCGGCCCTCTACTCGATTATGGAATCGATGCTTGTGCGGACGATATTACCTGCTTTGTTGCGGAGTTAGGACTGACACTTCCGATTGTGCTCGGCCATTCGATGGGAGCGCGCCATGTTATCCGAGCTGCTGCTCGCGGTGCGACCTTTCATACTGCCGTGTTGGTCGACCCCCCTGTTTCAGGACCATCGAGGCGCGCCTATCCAGTCAAACTGCCGTGGTATATCGAATCTATGGCTTTAGCACGTAAGGGCGTGAACGTGCAAACCTTACGATCATTTACGCCGACTTGGACCGATGGTCAAATCGCACTTCGTGCTGAATGGCTGCACACATGTGACGAACGAGCAGTGATTACTTCTTACCGAAGTTTTCATGAGGACGACATTCACAAAGACATCGCAGCACTGACACTACGCACCTTGCTGGTTGGAGCGGAACGCGGTGACGTGATCCGCGACGATGATGTTAAAGAAATAAGAGAACTGAACAGTAGTCTCGAATTCACGCGTGTACTGAACGCAGGGCATATGATTCCTTGGGATAATATCGAAGGATTCTTTGATGCAATCGATCCTTTCTTGACTTCCGACTGAGGCTGCGATTTGCTACACAGCTTCGCTATGTAGAATTTATGGTCCATCTTCGAAGCAAGGAAGTTTCGCTTTCAGCGAGTCCCAATCCATCACATCTGCTACCTTTTGACTCATGTCGAATAGATTGGCAAGATGCGGGCCAATTGCCCGATCGCCGACACAATCTGCCAAAACGATTGGCCTAAATCCATGGCACATAGCGTCTACGGCGCTGGCCCGAACACACCCACTTGTTACAGCGCCACATATTACGAGCGTCTGCACAGCGCGGTTCGCAAGCCAAGGCGCAAGCGCCGTTCCAAAGAAACCTGAAGGCGCAGTCTTACGGACTAGTAATTCGCCAGGCAAGGGAGCAAGCGACTCAACAATCTGGCTTGCGAGAGAGTGCTCCGTCAGAGTGAGTAAACCCGGTATCTTAGAGCTGAAGATATTCGCATCGCTCGAGTCTTCGGCGAAGACAATTCGGGTATGGGCGATGGGCCATTTCCTCCTTCGAGCTTCCGCGAGGACCAGACGCGTTTGATCAATAGCATGCTGAATGTCTCCTCCCCCAAACTGGTCTGGATTAGCGAAGCCATTGACGAAGTCGACGATAAGCATTCCGATACGACCTACGATTCCAAGATCGTTGCCGAATCCTTGCCTGGCGTAAACCCTCGCTTCCTCGTCCTCCGGATTCACGCCGAAATACCTTCGACAAGACGACCGTCAACAACGACTGCAAGATCGTCCAGCCTCACCGTGCAGCCGCGCATAGGAATGTCGATATGGCACGGAGTGTTACGCGTACCTCCGACCTCTGTATTTGGTCCCAAAGAGAACAAAAAATTTCCTGCAAATGCACGAGCGTCCATGGCAATAGTTTTCTCGCGGTCGTACATCTCCAGTGCGGACCAGCGCGCGAGCGGTTGCGATCCCCAGCCGATATGGGATATGGCATACCCTTCGGGGTCGGCGAAGGATTCCATGTAGTCGTTGAGCAACTCAGCATCCAACCCGCCTGTAATGGATGTTGCGTAGCCCTTGTCAAGCGTTAAAGTAATGCGGTCACGCACATAGGATTTTGTCGGCAGGAGGATGTCACCGCGTTCGAGAACAATCTTTCCTTCAGCGGCGCCTTCATTCGCCCACGTAAGAGCAAACCCGGATGGCCAATGATCCCATCTTCCCGGCTCATCAACAAAACCATATTCCATAACTACCGGGTACTGTCCGAGCGGACAGCGCAGGTCGGTGCCTGCCGGAGAAGTCACTGTCATCATCGAAGCCGCCTCGATCATCTTCGCCGCGGCTGCGATTCGCACTTTGTCCTCCTGCTTGGGTAAAATGCGACAAAGGATTTCGGGAGGCTCAACTGCCAACAAGATTTTCGTGCCGGATTGTAGAATCTCAGCTTGCTCGGGTGAAAATAGCAGCAACATCAAGTCCAGTACAAGATGACTTGCTTTGCAAGCCGCCATCGCGGGGGCATTACCAGACAATGGCGTGGTACCGACATAAGCGAGTAGATCTCGGCTGATCGCTTTCTCGCCATTCACTGGTTGTAGGTCCAAACAAATAACTGTTGCCCCAAAAGACTGTACCGCCAGCTTTGCGGTCGCTAATGTCTGGGGATGCGTGTGAAAGCCTGTAAGGATCGTCACCATTTGCCCGCGTTCGAGTCGCGAGAGCGAAAGTACCGTTTTCCAGGCTTCCGTCATATCGTGATCACTGATTGCCATTGGTTAACCTCGATTTAGGCCAGGTTGGGTGGTCTGAGTTGCTTTCTGCATTCGGTCGGCTTGGCTAAACTACCCTCCGATACATGTGACCATGCGGACTCGCATTGCTTGATGAACCTAAGTGACTCAAAGGCCCACGCAGAATCAATCATCGCTCTGCGAGGCGAATAAAGGCGTCTTTGTGGCATCGTAGGCAAAGACCCAGTCTGGATTCTCAGTAGCACTCCGGAGCCACGTATTCGCATTCGAACTAATTTGCACGCGAGTAGCACGTTCCATTCGATTCGCACGGTAAAGATCAAATGCTTCTTGGTAGCGCTTAATGCCTATCTCCGAAAGGCACCGCGCAAGAATTGACGCGTCTTCGATAGCCATCGCTGCGCCTTGAGCCATATGAGGCTTCATGGGATGGCAGGCATCTCCCAAAAGAACAGTGCGACCTCGATTCCAAAAGCTTAGCGGTGCGCGCGTGAGAAGTGGCCATTTTGTAATGTTGGAGGACGCCTCAATAATAGCGTGAATTAAGGGGTGATAGCCGGCGAACGCCTTATGCATTTCCTCACGGGAACTTGGAAGATAAGAAGAGGCAAGCGTCCACTGCTTCTCAGGGACGCCTGTGACGTAGTAATACTCCTTTCGACTTGAGTCTAGGTAATAGATCATGATGTGCTGATCATCGGACCACCATTTCACGCATGCGTCCAAGTCATACCCTTTGTCTAGCAATGGCGCAGCCGGAAAAACTGAACGATGTCCTACATATCCCGTGTAGAGCGGATCCTCGATTCCGAACAGAATCTCGCGAACCCTCGAATTTACGCCATCCGCACCGATTACGATATCGGCCTCTGCCTCGCTTCCGTCAGCAAACAACAAGCGCTGATGGTTTGCCTTTTCCTCTATGCCCATCAAATGGCAGTCATATTCGATCGCACCCGAATCAAGGGCGCGGGCAAGCTGCAGGTGGAAATCGCCCCGATGAACGGTGACATATGCGGCGCCATAGAAGTCCCGCTTTCGATTTAGCGGAACATCGGCGATGATTTCGCCGTCGGACCAATTCCGGCTGATCCAGGAATCGGGCTTTGATCCCATTGATTCCAGCTCAGACTCCAGTCCTAGTTGACGCATAACCTTCAAAGCGTTCGGCCCAAGCTGAATCCCTGCCCCGATGCGTGAAAAACCTGACGCCTGTTCGTACAGTTTTACATCGAATCCCAATCGGCGCAGCGAAAGACCGGCCGTAATCCCACCCAACCCGGCGCCGACGATGGCGATTTGACTTTTCCTCATCCCTTCTCCTGTTGAACACCACATCAAGATCAGTTGTGAAAGCGTTTTGCTCCGACATGCAACTCGTACCTCGTTCGTGTACTAATAATGCAGAAGCCGCAATCAATTGTCCAGCACTTTCTTGAGCGCTGAAACCGGGCAACGTAAGGGCAATGCACCCGGAGCTTCGCCTGATAGCCAACTACAACAGGATCAGAAAACACCGTTGAAACTGTGGCTTCAATATTTTTATTGACAAGCGACAGCTTGTTCGTGTACTAACGATATCACGGTGGCATTGCGCTCACTGCTGGATTTGCCGCGCGATGCTTCAGGCCCACGTAATGCCGTTGCCCCCTTTTTTAGAGGTTAACGGTAGACTCTTCTTTCCCTGGAGGACCTATGAACCGGCTCTGCACTACATTTCTTTGCGTGTCATCCCTGCTGCGTGTCCCTTAGCACGCTGTGAGGCGAACGGAGTTTGTCCGGTGCTTCCTGAGACAAATCCGGGTCAGCGACCTCTGGAGCAACGGTAACAATCACTTCACAAGCACTTGAACCCTGAAATGAGCTACAAGTCTTCACAGCATCGACTCTGCGAACGATCACCCTTCGGAGGAATCCCGTGACCAAGTACTTTCCAAGCGTTATCACCTTGTTCTTTCTACTTGCCTTTTCCGCGAGCGGCTTTTCTCAGATCGCGACGACCTCGTTGCGCGGAACTATCAAGGACCCTGGAGGCGCAGTCGTCCCCAATGCGACCATCACTCTGACGGATAACAGCACGGGCAAAGTGCTGCGCACTCAAACGGATCGTGACGGCGGCTATATCTTCACACAGGTTCCTCCCGCGCATTACATAATCAAAGTGGCGGCGCCGGGATTCGGAGATCAACAAAAATCCGCAGAATTGCTGGTTAATCAGCCTGCTACCGTGGACTTCATTCTGTCCGTCCGGGCCAGTACCGAAACGGTTAACGTAAGCGCGGAGACTCAGACGCTGAACACTACGGATGCTTCTTTGGGCACAGCCATCGATAATAGAACAATCGAGGCGCTGCCCAGCGAGGGTCGCAATGTGCCTGAATTGCTCGCTTTGCAGCCAGGGGTACTTTTCCTTGGTCACGACGACAATCAGGGTAACGACAGCCGCAGCGGTGCTGTAAACGGGAGCCGCTCCGACCAGGGAAATGTCACCATGGACGGTCTTGACGACAACGAACAGAGCACTGGCTACGCGTTTACAGGCGTACTGCGCGAGACACTCGATTCAGTGGAAGAATTTCGCGTCGTAACCAGCGATTCAAATGCGGACGCAGGCCGATCTTCCGGAGCGCAGATCAGCTTAGTTACAAAGTCTGGCACAAACAAATTGCACGGAGCCGCTTATGAATATAATCGCCCCTCCTTCACCGTTGCCAACGACTGGTTCAACAAGCAGGCGCAAATTGCGAGCGGTGAGCCCAATATCCCCGGAAAACTTATCCGCAACACGTTTGGTGGTGCGCTAGGTGGCCCGATCTTGAAGGACAAGCTCTTCTTCTTTGGAAACTACGAGGGCCAGCGCACAGCGGAAAATACGCAGGTTACACAGACAACACCCACGGCTAGCTTTAAGCAGGGCGACGTGATATATCAATCTGTCAGCGGATCGAGCGTGACTCTTATGCCCTCCGATATTGCCAAGATGGACCCGAACTGCAGCGCCAATGGCACGTGCCCTTGGGGCCCCGGCATCGATCCGAACGCTTTGAAGGTGTTCGATCAATATCCTACCGCAAACGGTGACTCGCTCGGAGATGGGGGTATCAATTTCGGCTCTTATACCTTCTCATCCCCTAGTCCGGCGACTCTGAATACCACGATCGTAAGGATAGATTATCGATTGGGTGACCATCATAGCTTCTTCGCGCGCGGCAACTTGCAAAAGGATGTTAGCGATTCACCGGAACAGTATCCCGGCCTACCCCCGAATAGCGTGCTCATAGACAACTCTAAAGGTGTAGCGGGTGGCTGGACTTGGGTGATGAATTCGAGGCTCGTGAACGATCTGCGTTATGGATTTGTCCGGCAAGGGTATTCCAATCGTGGCACAGATGACACTGATACCATCTACTACACCCTGATCAGCCAGCCCAAAGGAACTAGCCGAACAACCATTACGCATATTCCGGTGAACAACATCGTCGACAACATCACGTGGACTAAGGGTAATCATACAATATCAGCCGGCGCGAACTGGCAGCTAATCTTCAATGAGAACAGCACCAATAGCAATTCCTTCAATTCAGCCGACGCCAATGAGTATTGGCTCGCGAATGCCGGTTCGATCGCCAATACATCTTCGCCTGGTGGTCCCCCGGTTAGCCTGGATCCTGCTGCATTTGGCTATCCGGCGGTTTGTTGCGGCCCTACAGGCGGATTCGCCAACTCCTATAACCAAGCTATTGCTTTCGCGACAGGTCTTGTGCCGCAGACAACCGATCAGTATAACTATCGTATTTCCTCGAATGGCGCCTCCGCAATACAGCAAGCCGATGGCGCTTTCGTCAACCAAGACTACAAAGCCAATGAATTTGAGTATTATTTACAGGATTCATGGCGCGTAACGTCTAAGTTGACACTCACTGCGGGAATTCGCCACACCCTTTTGCAAACTCCCTATGAGGTGAACGGGCAGCAAATCGCACCGACAATCAATACCGTCGACTGGTTCAAGCAGCGCGCGTCCGATGCCGCACAGGGTATAGCATTTGAGCCGTTGCTGACTTTCGCTCCGGCCGGCCAGGCGCGCGGAGACCGCCCATATTGGCCTATGTCAAAACTGAACTTTGCTCCGCGCCTCGCTTTTGCTTATGAAGCCACTCCACACACATCGATCCGAGCAGGCTTTGGAATGTATTACGACCACTTCGGCGAGGGGATCGTAGATTCGTTTACTCAATATGGCGCCTACGGATTGTCAACGAACGTTACCAATCCTGCCGGCTCCTACACCGTCGACACCTCGCCCCGATTTACAAGTGCAAGCGCTATCCCGCCACTAAGCTCGAACTTGGCGCAGCCCTCAACGTTTAATTATCCTTATGCGCCGCCAGCTGACTTCGCGATCACCTGGGGCATCGATAGCGCGATCAAAACGCCCTATTCTTACGGGCTCGATTTTGCTATCCAACAGGATATGGGTAAGGGTTTCATTTTTGAAGCGGCTTATGTTGGACGGCTAGGACGGCACCTTCTCCAAGAACGCGATCTTGCTATGCCAGTCGATTTTGTCGATCCGAAATCCGGCGAAGACTACTTTACTGCAGGCACTGCACTCTCTAAGGCAGTCGATCAGGGACTCACGACTGTGCCAAAAGATGACTATTGGGAGGATCTCTTCCCTAACCTAGCAACAGGCGGCATAACCGCGACGCAAAATATTTACAACAACTATTGGGTCAGAGGAAATGAAACCTCATCGCTAGAGTATCTCGATCTTCCGGGTTCGATCACTGGCATAAATAGCCCTTGCGATCCTGCGAACGGCGGCCTTGGCTGTTATCGGTTCTGGCAGCCGCAATTTTCCTCACTCTATTCTTGGGCCAGCATCGGCACCAGCAGTTACAACGCCTTGCAGGTTACTTTACGGCACGCATTCGCGCAAGGCCTTCAAGTGGTTGCCGCCTATACTTTCTCGAAATCGCTGGACCTCGGGTCGGATGCCGAACGATTTAGCGAGATTGGCGGCACTGGTTTCAGCGCGATCGTCAACAGCTTTAACCCGAAACTCAATAAAGGTCTTTCAGACTTCAATACGACCCACAATATGACAGGAAACTGGGTCTACGAATTCCCGGTCGGTCGTGGACAGCATATCGGCTCGGGAATGAACAAACTGGCTGATGAATTTATCGGCGGCTGGCAGTGGTCGGGTCTTTACCGGTGGACAAGCGGTCTTCCCTTTAGCATCTTGCAAGCTGGCTGGACGACCAACTGGAATATACATAGTGGCATGGTACAAACCGGGCCTGTCGCCACTCACTTAACCATTCAGTCCGGAGGCGCTCCAAACGCCTTCAAGAGCCCAGGCACTCTGGCTGTTCGTCTCGCATACCCAGGAGAGGCGGGACAGCGGAACAACTTTATTGGATGTGGTTACTTTGATACTGATTCCGCCTTAGATAAACAATGGCATATCACAGAAACCAAGACGTTGAAGCTCGGTTGGGAAGTTTTCAACGTGACTAACTCCGTGCGCTTCGATACCAGTCCAGATCATTTGGTCAATACTTATGGTACCGGCTCGCTTGGCGACTACAGCTCGACCATTTCCGAACCGCGTAAAATGCAGTTCTCTCTGCGTTATGACTTCTGAAGGAAGACCTTTTCCGCTTTGCGCTGGAGGAACAAATATGAAAAAGTGGAATGCACTTTTAGCAGGATTTAGCTCGATCATTCCCCTAAGTTCCGGTGGAAAGTTCCGGGACCGGTTCGAGTCGGGATGTGGCGCGGCGATGGATCGCAGCGACTGCCGCGGAACTCGGCGGTCGAATAGTCTGTATGACTTACTTCAAGTACGTTACCCATAGCGTATCCTTGCAGGCGGTGATTGGATACGAGAGCGTCCGGTGCCGAGCTTTTTGAGGAAACACCGTAAGCTCGCAAAACGTCTCCGAGGGGAACACATCGGATACCAATAGTTTCTCAACTGCATCCTAGGCTGGTAGATGGATGTACCGGATTGGCGTAGACACGCGTCGGGCTTGAGGACGTATAGAGAATGGCACGCTTTCGTTCGGAGACGCGCCGGACCTTTTTAGGCAGACGCTTCCTGTTGTTCCACGACCGGTGAAGCATCGCAGTTGTCCGTCAGAAAACTGCTGATCTAATGGAGCGTCACAATGATATGGTCCTGTGAAAGAGGATGGGATTGGAGCAATCTTAGGTTTTGGAGGAAACACCTAGTCTTGATAGGTGTGCTGGTGTTCGTCGGCGGCGGGCCATTAGCGTCGGTTGGAGAGCCAGCGCAAAGCTGCGATCGGAGGGTTCTCTCATCCCTCGCACCGCCAAGCATGTCGATTGAAGCTGCGGGTCGAGGTAACGGAAATAAGGGCTCGTGCGTGGTAACCGGTCGAGTAATGACTCGTAGTGCGGGACTGCCTGACGGAAGCGCTAGATTTAAATTGACGTTACCTCCGAATTGGAGTCGACGGTTCGTGTTTTGGGGCGTTGGAGGCTATGGTGGAAACCTGGTCCCGGCGGTGAATGAATCCGACATCTTGATAGCGCTTCGACGGGGTTACGCTACTGGGATCACAGACACAGGCCACGTGGCTTCTGCTACGAAAGCTGTCGACGCGAGCTTTGCACTACGAAAAGCTGGCGTACCAAATCGCGCGGCTCTAGCGGACTATTATTTTCGTGCGACCCACGACGTGACAGTAGCGTTGAAGGAATTTATACGAATGTATTATGGCACTACCATCAGCTATTCCTACTTTGACGGCTGTTCCAACGGAGGGCGCCAGGCCATGATTGAGGCTGAACAATATCCCGACGATTATAATGGGATCATCGCCGGCGATCCTTGGCTCGATCTGCGACTGGAACTCAGCGACATTCGAGTCCAGAAGGCGTATCTCAACCACCCGAATAGTCGTCTCTGGGGCAAGGACTTAGCTCTTGTCGACGCTTACGTCCTGAAGAAGTGCGATGATCTAGATGGTGTCAAAGATGGAGTGATAGAAAATCCAGGAATATGTCATCCGGACCTTTCCGCGCTCATCTGTCACAGTGGGCGGGTTACAAATTGTCTAACCGCAGGGCAGGTCAATACACTTAAGGTATTCACGAGTCCAACGCTCGATGAAGATGGCAAAGAGATATATCCGGGGTTTCCTCTCGGATACTACATGCAGACACGGGCGCAACAATGGCAGTTCGGAACGGACGATCTGCCTACACCACCGACACATCACTCATGGCCGGCGGGTACGGGGCCGTATGAATATCAGTTTGACGATCAAACACTAAAGTACATCATCCTCAAAGATCCAACCGCGAATTTCATTTCGTATCCATTTGGTGATTCCCAGATCGTACATTCGGCTTTGCTTAAACGGTACGATAGTGCGGTGCAGGAAGGCGATGCCCGAGATCCAAATCAACTTCTGCCGTTCTTGCGGAAAAATGGTAAGTTAATCATGTATCACGGCTATGCTGATACGGCGATCTCTCCATTCGGATCGATTGCCTTTTATCGTGATTTACTGGTGGCCGGAAAGCAAGCTTCGTTTGTACCCCAGAGCAACGTTGCACTCTTCATGGTGCCTGGAATGGGCCACTGCAGCGGAGGCCCAACGCCGACAAAATTCGATACTCTATCGGCACTGCAAGATTGGACAGAGCATGGTGCTTTTCCGCGCCAGATCATCGCAGTCAAGGAAGACGATCCTGAGTATTCCATGCCACTTTGTCCTTACCCGCAAACGGCGAAGCTAACGGGACGGCTTATACGCAATGCGAGTGACTGGAAGTGCCAATCTACTCCACGATAATTCGCGTAGAGTTGTCCCAGATGCGCATGGGAAACACGCAGGTCTGGGTAGAAGGCACGTGGCAGCCGTGCTCTGCTCTTCCGTCAGAAAGTAACGCAAGAGAAACTGTCATCTCCTCTCGATACGACATGGGAAGGCAGAGGCATCGACCCACCCAGATCAGCCAGCCCAAATGGTATATATGACTGACAAGTTGGAAACGGGGACGAGACACCTGGTCTCAGAAGCGAGCACCTCAAGGACTCGCGATGATAGGTGTTTGTAGCTGGGAATAATATCCCTGTGCCTCTTGAAAAAAGAGCACTGGCGGGGTGGGAGATAGATGAAGATGTCGCGTGTGGTGGATAAGCAGGATGGTATTGGCCAAAGGTCTTGGATGATGCGTCATTTGATGTTGAAGATACTGGTACGCGGACTATGCGCGGCGGTCGCGACAATCGTGCTGTGTGGAGTAGCAATCGCCCAAGGCGGCCCATTGGTGCTGGAGCGGGAGTGGGGGGTGATTTCTCTGGAACCCTATGCTCCAAATATCGTGCGGGTGACGATCAGCACCGACAGGGCCGCAGCGACGGGTTCTCCCGGATACGGAATCATCGCGAAGCCTTCGGCGGAGGGATGGACACACGAGCACGATGCGGGCGGCGACGACGTGCTCCGGTCGGCGCGGATGGTAGTCAGAGTGTCGCCCGGGGATCGTCAGGCGGACGAGTTGCCGCAACCGATGCCATTAGATGCTGTGAACCGTCAGCTGCGGGATAGGTACTTCGGAGTGAGCAGTAATGATAATGAGTATGGTCCGCATCACGACGCTCTGCTGGTGACAACGGCAGAGGGCAAGATGCTGCTGCACATGCGCACCTGGACTCTGGCGCCCGAGCAGCCGGAAATAGCGCAGGAAGATGCAGGAAGAAAAGGCTATCGAGCGGCCGCAACGTTCGACTCGCCCGCCGACGAGCATTACTACGGACTGGGACAGCAGCAGAAGGGTTGGATGGATCTGCGGGACCATGAGATCGACTGTTGGCATGATTACTCTGCGATAGGCGGAGAGGATGTTTGCGTCCCTTTTATGGTGTCGAGCCGGGGCTATGGTCTGGTTTGGGATAATCCGTCCAAAACCACAATAGACCTCGGCTTCAATGGCAAGAATGTGTGGTCCTCTCAGGTGGGTAACCGTGTCTCTTATTTCGTGATCGCGGGAGACACTACCGACCAAATTTACGAGGGCTACCGCTTACTGACAGGTGTCACCCATATGCTTCCGAAGTCGGTCTATGGATATATCCAGAGCAAAGCAATCTACCCTACACAGCAACAGGTCCTGAATGTTGCCCGAGAATATCGCCATAGAAAGCTACCGCTCGACGTGATGGTGGTGGATTTTCTGAACATGACCAAGCAAGGAAATCTGGATTTGGATACAACGCGCTGGCCCGATCCGGTCGCTATGAATCGCGAACTGCATGCGATGGGAGTGAGAACGCTCTTGAGCGTGTGGCCTCACTTTTCTGAAGGATCGATCTTCTACAACATGTTGCGGAGCAAAGGTTGGCTGATTCTCAGGTCAGACGGAACGCCGGATTTGGGAGGCTTCCAGGCGAATATCGGACCGAATATTGATACCACGAATCCCGAGGCAGCGAAGTGGTTCTGGCATGAGATTCGTGACCGCTATATTAAATCTGACGGCTTCGATTACATATGGCTCGATGAAACAGAGCCCGATATCGATCCTGAGAAGGATGCCTTCTGGATCGGCTCGGGCGCGCGCTACTACAACGTATACCCACTGTTTCACACGGCTTCGGTCTACGAGGGATTTCGACGAGATTTCGGGGATAGCCGGAGAGTGATGATCCTGGCGCGGGCGGCGTACTTGGGCGCACAACGGAACGGTACAGTGTTCTGGTCGAGCGACATCATGTCGACCTGGGACATGCTGCGGCGCTCCATTCCGGCAGGACTCAATTTTACTGCCACGGGTCTGCCCTACTGGGACACAGATATAGCGGGATTTTTCTCACCGCAGATTCCGGCAGATTATCACGCGGAACATAAACCGCTGATCGACGGATCGGATGCTCGCGGCACGATCGGCAACTATCAGGATTATCCCGAACTCTTTGTGCGGTGGTTTGAATGGGGCGCGTTTCAGCCGGTGATGCGTGCACACGGAGAAAGGAATCACAACGAGGTCTGGGCCTACGGCAAACAGGCCGAACCCATTTTGGCAAAATACCTGCGGCTTCGCTATCAGCTGCTGCCGTACACGTACTCCATTGCCTATCACAGCTACCAAACCGGTGCTCCGTATATGAGGGCATTGTTTATGGACTTCCCAGCTGACCCTAAGGTTGCAAATATTCCGGATGAGTATATGTATGGACCGGCGTTCCTGGTGGCTCCAGTTACCGAGCAGGGCGTTACGCATCGAACCGTATATCTGCCGGATGGCTGTGACTGGTACAACTACTGGACGAATCAGAGGCTTCATGGTGGACAGACCGTAGTGGCGGACGCTCCCATCGATACGCTTCCCCTGTTTGTTAAAGCAGGGAGCATCGTGCCGCTTGGATCGGAGATAGAAAGTACTGCGCAGCCGCAGAAGATAGTCTCTGTGAGGGTCTACTCAGGAGCCGATGGAGTCTTCACGATTTTTCAGGACGACGGGAAGACCTACGCCTATGAGAAAGGACACGATTCGATCACGAAGTTGATATGGAATGACGCCGCCAATGAGCTGAGCCAGGAAGGAGCGTTAGCCTGGAGTGGACCAGATTCGCCAGTGGTGATGGTACTAGGCAAATAAGGTCCGCACGGTGCGCCCACATCGTTATGTCGAGTACGGCATAAGCGAGAAGGGAAGGTGGATCGCTACTACCTGGATTAGTCACTCTTCGGTAACCTTCATCTATGACGATAAGTCATGACGTCGCAGGTCATGTTTTATCGCGATCTTAGAAAATATTGCTTGCGCCGACGCGTGATTGTCCGACCGGGTTCGTCCAGATCGGCAGGGAAGCATAGACCACGACAGAAGTATGAGGATCTACTCGACCCTGGAAAGGATAGCCAACAAGTGCAGTCTATGTTTGTGCGATTGCGAGTAATGTAATCATTGTTCCTGGATTCGCGTGAGTCTGTATCGAGGAGTAGTCGATGCGGCAACTCAGAGTAACGATGGATGCGCAGGTTGCTGTCCTCGCGGTAGCAGAGAAGGGATCATTCGAAGCCACGGGAAAGTATCTTGGCATTGGAAAGTCCGCCGTCCGTAAGCGCGTTCAGAGTATCGAAAGCGAGCTCGGAACGCCCTTATTCCATGCCGTCGGGAAGAGGATGATTCCGACTGAGGCCGGGAACCTCTATCTGCTGACCGCACGAGAATCCGTCAGACACGCATTCCTCGGTGTTGATCGTGTGCGAGCCTTCCTCCGGGCTCAAACGAATGAGTTGCGCGTTGGGTACTCCACCTACCTGAACACCCGCCTCCTGGAAATCGTGAGACGCCTGGAACTTGACGCTAACAATTCTCTGTCAGTGACACGAGAAAGTCTGACCACGCAGTATGCAGTCTCCGGAGTCCTTCAGGGAGACCTTCACATCGGATTTGGCATTCTCCCCATCCTTGAAGTGGATATCTGGTCTCGCCTGCTCTTTGAAGAGTCCCTCATGGTGTGCTTGCCAGTGGGTCATCGCCTTGCGACAAAATCCGCGATTCAGCCTGAGGAACTCGAAGCGGAGCCCGTTGTGGCTGTGTGTCGCAAAGCCTTACCGGGTAGACACCAGGAGATCGCAAGACACTTTGAGAGCCTCGGCGTCTCGCTTAACTTCGCGGCGGATGCATTCTCCGTTAAAGAAGCGCTCTGGCTGGTGACGCAAGGAAGTGGAATTGCCTTTATGACACAATATTCCGCCTCATCGCATCGTCACGAGATCGTAGTTAGACCGTTCTCGGATCGGCTGCTCACGGTGAAGAGCGGGATATTCACGCGACGCGATCATGAGCAGAAACTGGTGCACGATTTTGTCGACTTGGCGTGGAAGGAAACGGTTGCGTTGCGTGCGAGTCCACATTGAAGCCGACAGCCTTTCGCCCAATACCCGAAACGACTCTCTCTCTGGAGAACCATCGATGCGACGTTTCCAATTTGCTCCCCTGGCGGGTCTCGTTCTTCTTGCGGCATGCAACAGTGCGAAAACCCCAAGCGATGCCAATTTCACTAAAGCCATCAATGAGTATCTGGCGAAGCACGGCGCAACCTGCACGGTGATCGGCCAGCGGTTTCCGATCGATCTTCCCCAATCCGAGCAGAGCGAACAATATGGAATCGGGTCAAAGCTGGCAGCTCTTCAAGAGGCCGGTCTAGTCGATGCGACCGAGACGACAGCGGTCGTTCATGGAATGCTCGACCCGCTCCGCGGTTCGACACCGCCGCAAGCGGTAAAGCGGTACGAACTGACAGCGGCCGGCAAGAAATATTTTCAGCAAATCCCCGGCATACTCGGACAGGCGAGTGGCTTCTGCTACGGGCAGAAGAGCGTCGATTCCATCGTCAAATGGACGGAACCGGCGACGGTGGGGACCTCGTCGCAGACCGAGGTCACATACACATATAGGATCGTCGATGCTGCCGACTGGGCGGAGCGTCCCGAGGTGCAGCAGGCGTTTTCGGATATCCGAACCACAGTCAACGGAGCATCAAAGACAACCGAGGTTGCCGGATTACAGTTGACCAGCAAAGGCTGGGAAGTTCCGGGACAATAAGACTCCGAGATGGGGATCAGTGATGCGACTCAGGCGCGACGTACGTCAGCTAGTCCAAAGTGTGAATCTCTGTGACGTGGCGCCGTCCGTCGTCGTTCATCACATGCACGATCACGTCAATAGACCTTTCACACTCGTCCTCGACGTCGCGAAAAGGGACACCACCTGAAGTTCGCATGGCAAGCTGGGCCAGGCGCCGAAGCGCATCGGCAGCGCCATTGGCATGAATGGTCGTCAACGATCCGCGGTGGCCTGTATTCAAAGCGTCGAGGAAGACGCGCGCCTCAGGGCCGCGAATCTCGCCTACGATGATCCGGTCCGGCCTGTGGCGAAGTGCGGCTCTGAGCAGGTCGGCGAAACTGATTTGGCTCTTATGAGTATCAAGCTGAGCCTCGGCAGAAATGACGTGTGGCTTCTTAATGTAAAGCTCGGCGACATCTTCAAGGATGAGAATCCGATCGCTGTCCGGGATGAATCCGGCAAGCACATTGGCGAGTGTCGTCTTTCCGGAGCCGGTTCCGCCAGAAATCAAGAGGTTGCTGCCGTACCGGACGTGTTCGATAAGAATGTCGGCCTGCTCTTTGCTCAGAGCCTTGCGCTCGATCAGGTCTTGAATGCTGAAATCTCTGGATGTGAATTTTCGGATTGTCATCATCGGGCCAGGGTTGACAACCGGAGGAATAAGCGCCGCCAGGCGGCTGCCGTCGGGCAGACGCAGGTTCAGGATGGGCGAGTCGGCATCGAGCTTCTTGCCGAAACGATTGGCGATCACTTCGAGACCTGTCAGTAATGCTCCGTCTTCAAACCGGATGCCGGGCTGTAGCACGATGTGGCCATGTTCTTCGATCCAGACGGAACCATCGGGGTTGGCCATGATTTCGGAGATTGTCGTGTTCATCAGCAGATGCTCAATTGGTTTCAGGAACGGAATGATGACATCGAAGCTCATGTCGGTATCCTCTCCGGATCGAATGCGATCCTTTCCTGATCGAACCAGGACATCGTGACGGGCAGGAAATCGGGCTTGAGGTAGCAGAAGGTCGGCGCCAGCGGACTGACGCCATCGAAGGCAACGATCACCGCCTGGGCATTCTTGAGGTCAAAGAAGACCTTTTCCTCGAAGAGCGGCTCCTTGTGCTTTTGATATTGCTTAGAAGCAGAGACGGAGCCTTTGCTAGATGATGTCCGGCCCGATAGCCATCCGACGTTGGCATTAGTAGAAGACTCGGAGACGGTGTAGCTGATGCGGGTGCGATCCGCCTTGCCGCACAGTTCGGAGGCATACCGCGCCGTTTCAGGATCGGTAGTCGTCAGGAAAACCTTTGTGCGGAATGCCTGCAGCAATGTCTTGACGCCTTCGTTGGGCAGCGCGTCTTTCAGACTCGACACGCTCTGCGTGGCAACAATGGGGATGCACTTTGGCTGCCGGGAGAGCGACAAAAATCGCTCGTCACCTGTCGGATTGTCGCCGCCCACCGTGGCAAAGTTTTGGTACTCATCGCAGATAAAGACGGTGGACCGGAAGTACCACTCCGGGTGCGCGTCCATCTTTGGAATCCGCAACTGGACGGCCCGCTGGTAGTCGATCTTCATCATAGTGCCGATGGTTTTAGCGAGCGCAGGATTCAGCGCTACAGGAAAGTTCAGGCCGACGACGGCGCCGGATTCAATCAACTCATCGAACGGCGGAAGGATCACACCTTTTGGATCACCAGCACAGGATTTGCCATCATACAGTTCCTTCGGCGGACAGAAAACTCGGCGCACATCGGGATCGGTCTCAAACAACGATAGGAAGACGGCGATACCCTGGACGATGCTGGTCTTGACCTCGGAGCGAAAGAACTTCCAGTGCTCCCAATACCAATACTCGATGCTGGCGAACCGATCACGCTGCTCCGCGCGGTACGGCTTGCGGGTGTAAACCTCGAAGGCCGCTGCCGTCTGTTCGGTCAGCAGCCTTTCCAGTGTCTCAGCCCAGACGACCAGATACCGCTCCGCATCCCTGTTCCACTCGAAGCCGAGCGGGGACAGCAGACTCTCATACTCCTTATATATGCCCTTGTCGACGCCGATGTAGCTGGTGGAACTGAAGCGCGAGCCGACCTCAGCCAGCATCTCTTCAAGCCGGCCGGCGCTGATGACGGTGCGGAAAAGATCGACCATCGTGAGGTATCCATCGCGGATGCGGTGGAGCAGGATCACGTACCGAACAAGGTCTGTATAGGACTGCTGCCAGAACGGTTCCTTGCCCTTGCCCCATATCGACGTGATGATGGAGCCGATATTGAACGCCTGGGCATAGGGATCGAGCGAATTATTCAGCGGGTTGTAACGGATGTCACCGTCGAGCGAGACCTCGACATAATCCTGTTCCCGTCCACACCATTTGAGGATGCGCTGAAGCTGGCGGCAAAGGTCGCCCTTGACTTCAAGGACAATGCCGGAGAGTCTGCGTGCAGGATCGTCGGCGCGATAGGCAAACAACTGGCGCATCGCCGGCAGGATCAGCCCATAAGTCTTGCCGCTGCCGATGGAACCGAACGACGCGATGCCGGTATAGAGGCCACGCTCAGGAATGGAGAGCCAGCGGGGATCGATGCTGGGCATGGGCACAAGCTGGCGATGAACTTCGCCCACGATCAAAAACAGGTCGGAGCGCGTGCGCGGATTGGGATAGTGCGGCAAGGAACCAGCCGCAGCGTCCTGTTCGCTCCTATATAAATGGACGTACATGAGCGAGAAGACCATCGAGCAGGCCAGGAACGGAGTCGAGTACAGGAAGATTCCATAGCTCCACTGAATCGCCAGGTAGATGGATGGCTGCTTCAGTGCGATCAGGCGCAGGATGGGGTTGTCGATCCGGAGGGGAACGATGCTGGTGAGCCAGATGCCGACTGCCGCGCTTGTGCCAAGGGACAGCAGGAAGCGATTCTCAACCAACAGCCGAACGACGTTTTGAAGATAAGACCTGAAGCGCATGGATGCCGCCTCCCTATGCGTGAATCGTTGCGGTTGTATCCGGCTTCGCAGCCGGTTCGGGTACAGATTTGGCCTGCGTTACCGAAGCCTTCGGGCTGCTGGCGGGCCAGGCGCCGTTCGCGGAAAGACTGGCTTTGTACTTCTGGAAGTCTTCTTCCTGGGCGACCGCGAAACGTAGCAACTCGTTGATGACGAACCTGCGCTCGTTGTTCGACCAGTTCGCCAGCAGGTCGATGTCCTGCGAGATGGTGTCCTCGACGTTGGTCTTGAGGAGGACCAGATTGATCTTGCTCGCGCCGTGCTCGATCTTGAATTTGCTCATCGTTGGTTTCCTTCCTGGCCGCACTGCGGCCTGGTTTGGCACTCGTTTGGGTCCGGTTCAGGTACTGAGTTGGGTCCAGAGATGGTCTGTGCCGGGGCCGGGGGTGGGAGCGACCAGCGCGGCGGAGCCGACGCGGGAGGTGCGGAGCACCGGGGTCGCTCCCACCCCCGGCATACACTTCTTCATGACCCCGCATTTACTGGCAAGCTGTTGTATCTGCATGACTAAACCTCCCTGCGATGTGTGTGCTCGCGTGTGTGCTGATGTGTTTCGTCACCCTCGTCAGCCGCAGGGTTTGAGCGTTTGCTGTCGGTGGGATAGCTGTACGGAAGCACGACCGTCGTGAGGGCGGCGCGCAGGGATTTCGCCAGGAATCTCTGGCGGATTCGGTCGGTATTGGTGCTCTGGTTGTTCCATGCGGCCTGAAGGGCGCGATGTTCGAGAGTGGTGTACAGGTGCTCTCCTTCGCGCAGGACTGCGAGGTCATGGGCACTGGTAACGCCGCCCTTCGCGTCGTAGCGAAGGCTGGCGGTAAGGTATTCGAGGAAGTGCTCGACGCCCAGCGGCGTCATCGCTGTGACGCCACGGAGCCGATCCGCAGGGAGGAATCGGCTGAACGTGACGCGGGCGCGGGCACAGATGGCCTCCGCATCGGATACATAAATTAGCTCGAACTCGCCGAGCGCCTCAAACAGTGCTTGGTACTGTTTGAGGAATCGCTCGAATCGAGTGGTGGTGACCTGGCCTTCGTCGATGAATGTGAATTGCGGAATGCCGACGTTGGTGACCAGGATAGGAAAGCCATCGGCGAAATACATCAGCCGCCCGGCGTAGCGGTGCGGCAGAGTCTCATGGGCGATGCCGCACTGCGAAGTGAAGAAGTCCACCTTGGCGGCTTCGTCTTCGAGCAGGTTCCCGTCAACATGGGCGATGACGAAGTCGAGCGCCATGAGACGGGATTTGATGTGCGCGTCGCCCTTGATGCGGCGGTTCTGCGAATCCGAGCGGCCCAGCGCCTCGTACACTGGTTTCGAGACCAGGTGATAGATATGCCTGCCGCGCCCACACTCGATGACGCGGATGTGGCGGAGGCGGATTCCTCTGTCGAGAAACCGAGTGGCGAGAGCGCCGCATTCCCGTCTGACGAACCGGCAGAACTGCCGGCTGAGGAAGTAGCCGGAATGCACGGCGACCAGGTAGAGGAACGAGGCCTCCCGCTCTAGGTAGCCGATGGATTCAAGCGACGCGATAGGATCGTAGTCCAGTGTCATAGGTCCAGAATGTTCTCCATGAGGTGGCTGTCGTCCTCGATCTTTGCGCTCAGGCTGGGACGATCGGAAGACGACGCATAGTTGCGGAAGCCGGCCTGTGCTTTCGAGCGAAGATGCCTGGCGTGGTACGCGGCGGTCAGGACTTCGATGTCCTGATGGCCGGTGCGCGAACCCTGGTCAACATCCCGGTCGGGATCGCGGGGCAGATCGTAGTCGATGCGGGCGTCGGGAATCTGAATCTTCCCGTCAACAAAGGGCAGTTCATGCCGCTGGGCCACTTCCTGCTTGATTTCCGCCATGTCGCGCTGCGGGTCGGCCTTGCGTGCGGCATAGTTATCTTTCTGGACGTCCGCCTTGATCTCGAAGTCGAGGCGCACGCGGAGATTGGTGCCGCCATTGCGCTCAATACGCGCGGCCTCTTTCTGGTAGGCGCGGTAAATCTGCGAGTCGTGCTCGACTTCGCGGGGCTTGACCAGACCGGCGTAGACCTTCTGGTCTTTGGGCAGGTCGCCGTCCTTAATAAGCAGACGGCGACCGTCCTTGGTGAGCGTGACCACTTCGACGCGCTCAATCGTGCGCCTGCGCCCGTCGCGGCGCAGATTGACGTGCTGCGTTTCGATGAGTCCCTTGTCGCGGAGATACTTCAGGTCATTTTCGAGCGGGCGCGCCTTGCCGTTGTAGAGCGCATCGCGGAGGTCTGCTGTGCGGACAACGCGAAAGCGTCCCGCCTCGCGCAGAAGCTGCTTTTCCTCCGAGCGCAGCTCGAGGCCGACAACGTTGCCGGTGTCACGCGCCGGACGGCGCGGGTCCGCCGAGGCAACCGGACGATTGCGCTCACGCGAAATGTCCCTAGCAGGCTCGCGGCGTCTGCGGTCGACAGGTGGGCGACCCCGGCGCGCGTCAGGAGCGTGTTCTTCCCGCGACTGGAGATGCTGACGGATGGGATTGTCGGGCACGCGACGCGTAGGCGTCTGCATGTCCGCACTGTTATCGTCACTGACGCGGCGGCGCGGCACATCCTGGGGAACCTCCAGCCTCATGCTTCCTCCGTGTCGTCACCGCGCTCGACAGGAGCAGCGGGAAATTTCAAGATGGGCTGAACGGACGCGGATTTTGCCGCGGACTTTTTCGGGCGCTCACTGGCCAGAGAAGACTGGACGGTTTCGGAGGAGACGGGCACAGGTTTCTGGCCGTGGCCGACGACGCGACGCACATCGTAGTCGGCCACACGGGTGAAGCGGTTCATCTCTTTTTCGGCAGCCTCGCGCATCTTTCGCACCTTGGCCACAAGATCCGGTGTGCGTTCCATATATTGGTCCTCATTCAACATGGCTACCCCTCCTCCTCATCCCCGAACTGGGCGAGGATTTCTCCGGACAGCTCGCTCTGCCCGGTGTGTATCTCCTGATCGAGGTGCCTCAGTTTGCGGCCAGCGTCGCGCAGGAAGAACTTGCGCTCGATCCAGACGGTGAGGCCGAGGATATTGACGAAGAGCAGAGCGCAGTAGAGCGCGATGCTCTTGAGGCAGGTGTGCAGGATCAGACTGCGCCACGGCACAAGAAAGTGCAGTTCGTGCATCGACCAGAAGCCGAGCGCGAGAAAGATCAACGTGGCGACGAAGGCGGCATTGGCGATCATTGGTATCCTTTCATCGAGGGTTCACGGCGCTGTGATGCGGTCATTTCCTCTTCCTAATGGCGTCATAGCGATGGCTCGAACGACGCCCGAATTACACGCTCTCGCCGAACACTGGATTCATATGTGGAACTGCAGGGACCTTGATGGAATCATGGGGCACTACGCTCCCGACATTGAATTCGAGGCGAATACGGTTGTTCGCAGGTGGCAAAAGCCCGATGGTAAGTTGCACGGCCTGAGCGAACTCCGGCAGCACTTTCAGGTCGGTCTGGAGTTGGCTCCGAATCTCCACTTTGAACTCGAAGATTTCTTCACCACGCCGAGTGGCTATGTGGTGCTCTATCGCCGGGACAACGGTAACCGCGTCCTTGATGTGGTCGAACTCAATGGGGATGGGCTGGCAGTTCGCGTCAAAGCCTACTACGCAGAAGAACAGTGCTGATTCCATACTTGCCGCAACCTCTTTCTTCGCTGACATTGAGAACAAAGCGGAGAGGCGTCGGCCCCTCCGCGAAAGTGCGGCGGACGGCGTTACCCGTCCTCGCCGAAATCGACGAGCGCATCCGGCCTGTCCAGCCTGGCGATCCGGGTTGCATGGACGGCATACGAGCCATGTTTCATCGGGAACCGCTCGCCGGCAACGACCACAGCGCGTTCCTGCTGCTGCTGCAGGAGCTCGCCTTCGATTTCGAGATAGTCGCCGCGCCTCATGCCGCGAACCATTCCGCAGAAGAACGGACCGGGACAGACGATGCGATGCCAGTCGGTGCGCGGATTCCATTCGTTGGCGCCGAGATCCCACACGCCGGAGGCGGTCGCCAGCAGCAGGACCGCGAACGAGTCGTTTGTGATGCGGTCGGATGAGGGAGCCTCAGCGTCTTTGCCGAGGAACCCGCGTAGTTTGACAGTGTTCTCGAAGAGCTGCATAAGTCACCTCCACAGGAGGAGAACGCCGCTTACGCGGCATCCTCCTCGGTGACCGGCTCCGCGTCGAGGTTCTCTCTGCGCGAGCTCTCGGGCTGCGCCAGCTTGCGAACGATGCTGGCGCGTATCTCCCACCTGCGCTGCTTCACTGTGGTCTTCTTCTTGCCTTCGCCGACTTCGGCGTCGTACTCGTTGCTGCGCAGCTCGCCTTCGATTTCCAAGTAGTCGCCCTTCCTCAGGCCCTTCGCGTAGTCGGCTGGCGTGCCAAAAGCGACGATGCGGTGCCACTCGGTGTGGTTCACCCACTCGTTCTTCTGCTTGTCCTTGTAGCCGGATTTCGTAGCGAGCGACAGGACCACAAAGGTCCGCTGCTGCCTGGTTACGAGTGTCTCAGCATCCTTACCGAGATAGCCTTTCAACTTCACGTCGTTGGTGTAGAGTGTCATTGCTTTTCTCCTGTTTGAATTTGCCCGGATTGCCCTCGGGACACTCCTGCGCGAAGCGACGCGAGAGTGCCCCGCTCCCAAGGCCCAGCGGCGCTTTTTCGGAAGATTCGGAAAATGTTTTGGCGTTCTTTGCACAAAAGATTTTCTGAAAGCCGAAACCCGCAGGGCGTCCGCAAGGGCGAAGCAGAGCCGCGCCGTGCCGCAGGGCGCGGGACCAGCACCGAGCAAGTGACCGAGGGTGAGCAGGGGAAATACGGGAGAATTGGCGCTCTCGAAGAACGCCGGTTGAAAGGGTGTCTATATAAAGGATGCGGTTGCAACCGCACGATAGCATCGGACCTGTACTCGTTCGCTCGGCGTGCATTCAGCTCAAGAAGTGCGTGGGTGGGCCTCACCCTCGACTGCCTCGCATCAAATTCCGCACGCTGCCATGCGATGGGCCAGTGCCGGGGCGACGGAATCGAAGACGAGTTGCGCGAGTGCTCGTATGAATCGGCAAAGGCAGGAAAGAGACCATCAGCCTGCACAGGTTGAGGCGCCCGCATCGTCCGCACTCGTGCCCGCCCGTTCACGAGACCCTCCGCGAGACGATCGCGTGGACTGCCGCGATGCGTTGTCCGATCCAGTGCATGACCGGGACGGCCATTGAGTTACCGAGAGCACGGTAGCGCGGGCCATCGGCCGCCAGCCTGCCGCGATACTCGACCAGCGTGTAATCGTCGGGGAATCCTTGCAGGCGCTCGCATTCACTGGGAGTCAATCGCCGGACGGCCACTCCGTGCATGACGGCTGTCGTCGTACTGTTTTCTAAGCCGCCTGGGGCGCGGGAACAGAGGCTGGAACTTGTCTCAGTAAAGCTGGCTGTGCTGGTCGTGCCATCGGCTCCGTGAAGCCTGATCGCCACGGCAAGCTGCCCGCCGCCATTGGCGTGACTGTTCTCATGTCCCATGCCGCGCATCGTGGGCGCGACTTCGCTCATGTCGGCGCCGTAGTCTTTGGCGGAGAAGGCGATATAGCTGTTGCTGCTGCCGCCAGAGGCCGCGCGCAGGCTCGCCATCTCCGATGGTTCTGGGACCGCTCCGTTCTCGCGGCCACGGAGGTTGAATGCGACCGCCTGGGAGCCGCCGCTTTCCAGTGTGTGTACGATGTCATCGGAGAACCCACTGCCATTCGATTGCGTATGCGCGGTGATGATGGCGACAGGAACCATCGGGACGCCGCGCCCGGTGCCGTCCTCGCTGGCGTCGAAGCCATCGGCAGAGAGCGAGTGGGCGATCAGCGTCTCAGTCTCAAAGTCCTGCCGGCCCATGCTCCCTGCGTTGAGGCAGTGAGCAAGACCTCCGGTGCTTGCGACAGGAGTCAGGTATCCAGCAGCCGCATGATCCACACTGTTTGACCAACCGCCACCGCCACTGTTCGATTTCATCGTTCCGGCGATCAGATCGCCATCGACATCGAAGTCTGTTCCTGGCCCGCCACCGCCATGAGCGCGTGCGCTAAGGGTGGGGGCAACGTCTTTCCGCGTTTCTCGGCGCGGCGGAGGATGCCCCGACAGGCTCGACCGCTCAAGTAATACCGCTGCGGCAGCTCTCCAGTCTCCAAGATGTCCGACAACGAAGACACGACGCCTTCTTTGGGGTACTCCGAAATACTGAGCGTCAAGAATTCGGTAGGCGATCCCATACCCGAGTTCGACCAACATCCCGAGGAAGGCTCCAAACGTCCGCCCATCGTCGATGGACAGGATGCCGGGGACGTTCTCCCACACCAGCCATACGGGCCTGAGTCGGCCAGCAAGTCGAGCAAACTCGATGGTGAGGTTGCCACGCGGGTCATCCAGTCCCGCTCGGTTACCGGCGACGGAGAAAGACTGGCAAGGTGTTCCTCCGGCCAGAAGGTCGATTGTTTCCACATCGTCTACTCCTATGCGCGTGAAATCTCCGGCATTCACAATCGCGCCGTCGGCAGGCAGAGCAACGATGCTGCGAATGGCGGCAGCGCGGCGCTTCGCCTCTTTCCTGTCAGGCGCGTCATGCGGACTGGGCATGAAAATGGCGCGCGATGCGCGATAGCGCGAGCGCAGCAGCCAGCAGCAGAACGGGTCGATCTCGGCGAACATGGCAGGTTGCCAGCCGAGAGATTGCCATGCAACCGAGACGGCTTCGATACCGGAGCAGACAGAGAGGTATCTCATCGCTGTCCTCCCTGCCGGAAGAGCGGAGCATCCTCCTGGATGCGGCGCTCGGACATGGCGACGTACTCCGGGTTCAGTTCAATGCCGATGTAGCTGCGGCCAAGTCGCAACGCGACGAGGCCGGTCGTCCCAGCTCCGCTGAATGGATCAAGAACCGTGCAAGGCGCCGCAGGCGCCGAGCACGAACAGGACGGCTCCCATCCAAGGGTCGAGGTCGTGACGACCGGACCGAGGCGGATGTCGCAGTCACCGCTTTCGGCCTGGACGGTGCCGGTGTACTTGCCTTCAGGCAGATTCCCGGCCCTGCCGCTGCCTGATTGAAAATCGACGCTGCGTTCTACGAGTCGTGTCCACGGAGCGCCGCATCGCGTGCAGCAACCACGCTCACTTGTGCCAGCCAGAATGCACGGCTCTACTAGCCGGGTGGGAAACGTGGCGAAGTGCGCCTCTGAGAATGCCTCGACCGCAATGGTCCAGACGGACCGCTTGTTGTGCCGAGCGAAGGCGACCATCTCGGTGAGTCCGGCTTTCGTCCGCATATATGCGTCACCGTTCTCGAAGGCCGTCTGCCCTTTGTGGGTCGCGTTGCCCGGCGCACCGCCGACAGCGGTCTCTTTGATGGCCTCGGCATCGTAGAAATAGCGATCATTTTTCGCCAGCAGAAAGACGTATTCGTGGCTCTTGGTGGGCCGGTCGGTCACGCTTTCCGGCATGGGGTTGGGCTTGTGCCAGATGATGTCGGAGCGCAGCCACCAGCCATCGGCGCGCAGAGCGCAGGCCAGCATCCAGGGAACGCCGACGAGATCCTTGGGCTTGAGCCGCAACTGATCGAATGCCTGATGGAAGGATGGCCGGGCGTTCATGTGGAATCCATTGGTCCAGCCGTTGGTGTCGGCGTTGGACCGGCGGTTCTCTTTTCTGGCGTTGTCGTCGCCCCAATAGCCCGCGTAGGTATCGCCGAGATTGAGCCAGCAGGTTCCGTCCGCGCGAAGCACGCGGCGCACCTCGCGGAAGACCTGGACCAGCTTGAGCACGTACTCCTCCGGCGTGGCCTCAAGACCGATCTGTCCCTCGACACCATAGTCCCGCAATCCCCAATACGGCGGCGAAGTCACGACACACTGCACGCATTCGTCGGATAACTCGCGCAGACACGTTAGTGCATCGCCGCGCAGCAGGCGATACTGTGGGGTAGCACACTGCACGTCTACTTGGCGTCTCATGCTGCGTTCCCTGGCTTGGGGCCTGTCTTGCGGCGGCAGAGAACCTGCAGGGCGGCGAGGATATGAGCCATCGAGGTATTGCGGCCATAGAGCACCATGTCCGCGTAGCGGACGGGTGCCAGACCCCCGGCGCGGTCCACGAGCAGGAGCGGAAGGTGCGAGGCGCATTCGAGGATGCGGTGGACGACGCGACCCGCAAGGTCTCCCTGCTGGGCGTGGATGAGCACGCCACAGGCGGCGACGCCGCGCGTGCTCATCCTGATCGCATCGCTCATTTCATGGACAGCGATAACCTCATAGGGATGAAGGCGCAGCGCGAAGGCCGTAGCCGAGAGTAACCCGGCGTCGGCGCAGTAGACGAGAATGGGCTTCTTCGGTCGCATTGTAGTCAGCTCCCGAACGCCTGGTCTTCATGGACGTAGCTGATGACGAGGCCGAGGGGGTTGGTGAGCAGCATGGCGTTGGGCACCTCGCCGCGGAAGCTGTAAATGACATTCGCGGTCCAGCGTTCGCGGCGTTGCTCGGTTCCGTCTCCGGGCGAGCGGAAGACCTTCTGGAACTCGATCTGGGCGCGGTAGGGCGACTGCCGCATGTCTTCCAGTACGACCGCATCGATCTCCACGTCCACGTTGGGCGCGCTGGGGTCGAGCAGGAAGGTCTGGAGGGTCTTCTGCTGGTTGACCTGCTGAAGCGTCGCCGACTGCAACGCGGGGGAAAAGAAATCAAGCGACTGGGAGAAGTCGCGTTCGAGCGTGGCGTGGTTGCGTCCGTAGTAGAGCTCTGCCCACTGCGCAAGGTAGTATTTGCTGACACGGTCGAGGGGGATTTTGGCGAAGTCGTCATAGTTCATCACCTGGCCGCGGCCGATGTCCGAGACCGCGATAACGAGCGGCTTCAGGTGCGAGGCTGCAGTCTGGGCACGATAGAGCAGCGCAAGCAAGGCGAGTGTGACGACCGAGAGCACGAGCAGCGCGACCTTGAGGTAGGTGTTGGCGACAACCGGCTCAGCGTACAGTTCGAGAAACTTGTGGCCGGCTGCGGTGGTAGTTGGATTTTGAATCGTCGGCATGGCTAGTCTCCCCATACGTTGACCCAGGTGCCGGTGCGCCCGCTGAGGATCGCGCTGGTCAGCTCGGGAACTTTGAAGACGCCGTAGATGCAGACGAAGAGCGAAATCAGCAGCGCCGGCAATATCGTGAGGGCATTCGAGATATTGATGTTCCCGATGGCCTGAAACATCCCGGCGAGGACCTGGGCGAAGACGTAGACGAAGGCCGAGGCCACAACCTGGTAGAACGAAAAGCCGATGAAGGCTTTGAGCCATCCCCAGAAGAGCCAGTCGAGCTTCGGAACAATGAACCAGGGAATAAAGACGGGGCCGATCAGAACGCAGACGGCTGAGGCGACGTAGCCGTAGGCGATGACCGCAAAAGCCGCAGCTTCCATTGCCGCGAGAATGACCGCTATCAATAAATAGGTAAGGTCTTCGAGGACGTTGAAGCTGCCCGGAGGCGCGCCAAGCTGATTCTCGGCTGTGGTGATGGTAGTGACGATTTCCTGTGTCTGGTCGGACTCGATCTGGTTAGAAAGACTTAAGCCTTCCTTCGTAATGAGATCGCTGAAGCTGTAGCTGGTGCCTGGAATCGGCGTCGAATAATAGGTCAGCATCCCCAGGCCGAAGGCGATCATCAGGATCAGGTCGGCGAACTGTGCGAAGTGAAAACCGCCGTGTCCCTGCCAGGCGGACAGGGCGGACTTCACTCCGAACCAGACAATCAGGATCACGGCCAGACCGCGGAAGATGTCAAGGCCGGTCGCCTGCAACACGTTTCCCTGCGAAGAGAGCAGTCGGGTGATGGCCTGGCCGAGTTGCGCGATGATATTTTGTCCCATCAGTAGCTCCCGTCGATACTCAGGGAAATTGCGTGCATGGAGTCACTGACCCCGCTGTTGATGTTCTGCATGGTGCTGGAAAAGTTTTGCTGGAAGTAAATGGCGTTGTTGATGGCGCGATTCTCGGCGTCGATCTGTTGTTTCTGGGCAACGAGCTGCTGCTGAATCTCCGCCATTAACAACTGGTTCGTGTCCTGCTGCGAATGGATCTGGAGCAGGGTGGCGGAGTTGATCTTGCCGAGCAGCGCAGCTTCGGTCTGCTGCGACGGATCGGTCGAGAAGGTGTCCGAATCGAGATTGGCGAGCTGCGTTGCGAAGGACTGCGAGTTGGTACGGATGGTGCCAAGCATGGCGAGAGTGTTGGTGGTCGTGGTCTGCGCGAGTTCCGATGTTGCGTACTGGTTAGCGACCGTGGCTTGCGTGCGGGAATCAAGGGACGAATAGGCGCCGGAGGGATAGCTCTGCGCCTGCACGTAGGCACTGTTGTAACCCTGCTGGGCATTGGCGAGCGCGCCATAGTTGAGCGCGTTTACCAGCGCCGAGGTGTTGCCATAGGTGTCGGCGGGCGTCTGCAGGCTGGTCCACTGCGACCAGTCGGCGCGATAGCGCGCGCCAAGGTTCTGCGGCAACTGCGACATCTGGTAGGCGAGGTTGTACATGGTGACAATCTGGTTGCGGGTGGCAACGGCGGTCGTGTACAGCTGCGATCCCTGCTCGATTTGCTGGATGGCGTGAGCCGACTGCGTTGGGTCGAAGACAATGCCGGAGCCAAACTGCGCGTGCGCCGCGGGCACGAGTGCGGCCACCAAGCCAAAAAGGGATGCGATAATCTTTGCTGCTTTCATCGTGGAGCCTCCGGGGAGTTAGGAGTGGGTGAATACCGGGCAGGACGGAGAATGCGACTCAGCGCGTTCAGGCGTCCTGTACCGATAAGGCGATGGCTTCGGCGGCGGTGGAACATCGCAGCCGGCCATCAGAAGACAGGCGATAGCGCAGAAGAGGGCCGCGCGCATTACATCACCCCCGGCATGTCGTGGTTCTCGTATGCAGGCAGGAGCATGTCCTGCGTGATGTATACCTTGATCCGGTGACCTTCGCGGATGGTGATGGTGGGCGGGATGTTGATGAAGCGGTCGAGCACGTTGGCGCTCGACTGCGAGAGGCTGGATGCGATGCCGGACTTGTACGCCTCAGTACCCGACTCGTCGTAGCCTTCGTTCAGGTTCGTTGCCTCGGCTGCGCCGGCAATTACACCCAGTGCAATCGACGCGCCGAATATCTCGATGTAGTGGTTGTTGACCTTGTCTTTAAGGCCCGTATCTCCGGCCTGATCGAGACCGTGGAACTGATCGAGATCGACGGAGTAGCCATCCGGCATGATGAGCCGATGGAAGGTGACGGCCAGACGCTTCTGGCCGAGGCCGGCGACCTTCTGTACATCGCCAAGGATGAACGTCCCCGCTGGAATCAATACGTGCTGGCGGTCCTGGCTGTAGACGGGGTTGGTGACCATCACTTTCACCGGCCCGGCGAACTCGCCGTCGAGACGGTTGACCAGCACGGTGTCGATGGTTGTTCCCTCAAAGACTACGTAAGGCTGGCCATGCGCGCGGTTGACATTCACTTCAGGCGCGCGGTTGGTAGCGGCTGATGTGGCCTGCGCAGTGGAAGCTTGCGGCAAGCTCGGAGAGCGAGCCGGGGCTGTCACATCGGCGACGCTCTGGTCTGCTGATGGATGCAGGGTTTCGTTCTCAGGCGCAACCAGGTTGGACGCGAAGCGAGCCTTGAACTCCAGTGCCTTTTCCGCATCGGCCGCGGGATCGCGGGGCAGTTCGACAGGCTGCGCCTGGACCGGCGGCGGCAACTGCGCAGCTGGAGCGCCGCCGCCCGGAACCGCGCCGGGCGCATTCGCCGCTCCAGGCGGCAACGACGATGGGTTCTGTCGCTGCGCCATCGCCTGTTGCTGTTGCTGCGTCTGGCGTTGGTCGGCGCTCAGGTCCTGCTCCAACTGTTGAATCTTCCCCTGATTCAGTTCGGAGGAGACGGCCAGCGGAGCGGGCGCCGTATCCTTCGCTGCCGGCCTGGGATGGTTCTTCGAGAACATCACCGCCAGCAGGATCAGGACGGCAAGCCCGGCCACAACATACCCCTGCGCCTGTCGGGGCACCACACCTGCCGGCATGACTCGCTTATCGCGGACCGCAGGTGTATTTTCGGAAGGCGCAGGTTCCGGTTCCAGAGCGCCATTAGTCTGCTTATCGTCTGTCATCGGCATCCCCCTTACCGCGCATTCCGCTCGAAGTCGAGCTTCCGCTTGCCGATCTGGAGGTAGCCTCTATCGACCACGGTCGGCAGGATGTAGGTGCCGTCCTCAAACTGGAAGGTGATGAGATCGGGCTTCTTGTCCTTCAACTCGTAGACGGAAAACTTCTCCGCAGCCGTGGTCTTGATGTAGGTGAACTTGCTGTCGTGATAGATCGCCGTGACATTGAAGGGGTCTTTGTTGTGGAAGGTGTAGTCGAAGACCAGCGCCCTCACGGGATACTCGGAGCGAAACTGTTCGACGACATTGGCGGCACGGGTCTCGGCCGCCTGCGCCTGGGCGCGCGCCGCAACGACCGCACTCGCCGGCACCAGCCGATCGACACCGTTAGCCGCGGCGAGCGAGGAGGGATCGCTGGGCTCGATAACCACTTTCAAATCTGGCTCATCGGTTTCATCGTCTTTGAGGGCAAATGAATAAACGTTGCCTTTGTCCGTGATGAGGTCGAGATCGGACTGAATACCCGCCTGGGCGGGATGCAGGAAGCAGTAATTGCCTACCGTGTCGATGATCCAGAAGTCCTTATCGCCGGTGGCGACCTCCAGAATCTTTTCGGTCAATGGCAGCTCGATCAGCGTGGTGTAGTGCATCCTCGCGCGGATGCTAATGATGTCATTCGCGTGATAATGCACGATGCGGGCGGACTGTTGGCCGTGAGCCACGGTCGTGGCCAGGCCGAGCAGCAGGGGGACGATGGGTGATGGGCGCATGGTTCTCCTTTAGCGGTTGAGAGGATTGGGATAGTCTTCGGCCAGGCGCAGGAGTCCCTGCTCCGGGCCGAAGCGGGCGAAATAATCCTGCTTGCGCAGGTTGTCGCGGGCATTGTTGGTCGCCATCCAATAGCCGAGAGCATCGACTTCGAGGACCAGCTTTTTTGTGCCGCGCGGCTGAATCAGGAGCAACTCGCGCTTGGGTACCAGCGACTCCAGAAGCTCAAGCTGCGTGTCGTTCAACTGGAAGACATCGGCGTACAGCTTGCGGTCGATGTTGGGATTGGCGAGGAAGATTTTGGTCGGACAGGATTCGTTGACGATGTGCAGCATGTCGGAGGCCGCCAACTCAACAATTGACTGCGTGGCGAGCAGCATGGCCGCATTCTTTTTTCGCCATGTCTTTTCGGCCTTCAATATCCAGTCGCGGATGGTCGCGTTCTTGAGAAAGATCCACGCCTCGTCGATAACAAACAGCTTGAACGTCGCGGTATTTGCGGGTTTATCGATCTCCGACGATGCCCGTTGCAGCACGTAAAACAGCAGAGGCTCCAGCACATCCGGGTAGTCCGACCAGCCATCGAAGTTGAAGGTCTGGAAGCGAGAGAACGTGAGCGTGTCTTCGACGTTGTCGAAGAGATGGCCGAACTGCCCGGCTTGGGTCCATCGGTGGAGCCGCTCACCCAGCGGGCCGAGAATGGACGCAAAGTTCGTGAGCGTCCGTATCTCGGCGGGCAGCTTGTACACGCGCTCGATGGCGGCAAAGAGCGCCTTTTCGTCCTCCGGCGTCAGCTCATAGCGCCCGCCGGATTCAATCAACACGCGCAGGAACAGAAACAGGAAGTTCTGATTCTCGTCTGTGGCTGCCAGGGAAAATGGGTTGATAGTGAAACCCGGACTTTTCATCCCAACATTCAGGTACGTGCCGCCGAAGGCCCGCGTTACCGTCGCATAGCTGCCGCCGAGATCGAAGATGAAGGTCAGCGGATCGTACTTCTGGACCGACTGGAGCAGGAAGCCGGTGCAAAAACTTTTGCCGGCGCCAGTTGCCCCAAGCATGAGTCCATGCGCAACATCGCCGCTGTGGAGGTTTAGAAAAAACGGCGTACCGTGCGTCGATTCGAGGACGGCGAGATATTCCCGTTCGAGATGCGGGTTCCACGGAATTCCCGTGTCCACGGTGAACAGGAAGGACAGGTCGGCGTAATTGGAGTTGAGCGCCCACTGCTTGCGTAGGTTGAACTGCCTGTTGCCGGGGACCGTCGCAAAGAACGCATTCAGCAGGTTGTAGCGTTCCTCGTAGAGCAGTCCGTCATGCTGCGTGAGCAGCTTTTGAAACTCTGCGACCGCGTGCTCCACCTTCATGCGGTCCTCGTCATAGACCGCGACGGTCAGCGTGAACTCGCCGAAGTGCTTGCCCTCCATGCCGATGGCGGTGAGCGCATTGCCCAGCTCCGCGACAGCCGCAGCTTTGGAGTCATCGACCAGATTGTCCTGATTGCCGGTGTTCTCGCGGTCCTGAAGATTCGAGACGAAGCTGGTCTTCGAGTTGTGGTAGTGCCGGCGGCGCGAGGCGATCTCTTTCCGCGCCCGTGCGTTGTCTACGGGATGCCACTCGGAGACGACGTGAAAGTTGGCGGGGATGTCAAAGAGGCCTTGCAACAGCAGTGGCCGCGTCTCGGACGGCAGCTCTTTCAGGGTGAGGATACGGAGATAGTCGTCATCCACGCGCAGGTAGCCGCGATGGGCTTCCAGCTCCGAATCGCAGAGCTGCCGGTCAAGGTGGAGCGCGCTGCGCAGGCGCGCACTCTCAAACTTCGAGGGGCGGAAATTTACGAGACGGTGCAATATGCGGAACGTCTCTTCCGTCCCTGGCAGCCCGACCGTCATCAGGTCGCTTAGCTGCCCACTCAAACTGTTCACTTTCTGTTGCAGGCGCAGGCGGTCGCGCACGATCTGGTCGTAGATCAGCGTGCGTTCCTTGTTGCCGGAGAACAGAGCACGCAAGTCGCGGAGCGACGAGCGCGGCTGCTTCGGCAACTGCGACAGCGCGTGCAGCAAGCCGGTCTTCTGGTAACTGCCGTCCACCATGACAATCCAGAAGATTTCGATGGAATAGAGCCGGTCAGCCTTCGATGCCAGGAAGGCGCTACGCTGTTCTTGAGCGGCGCGGACCAGAAAGTTTTCATACTTCGCATGGGGAATCGCGGGCCGGTTGCGCTTGAACAGGATTTGATACAGACGGCATCTGTCATCGAGTGAGCGGAGGGCCGCTTCAAGGCGCTTTACCGCGTAGTCGCGGCCCGCGTGGTCCAGGCTCTCGTAGTCGATGCCGCCGATCTTCAGTGCCGCGCCGAGGTCGCCGGATTTGGTGAGAAAAGAGTGTTCGTCCCAGAATCCGTACAGGTTGACCTGGGCCGGCAGCGATCCCGCTTCCTTCCAATCCTTCGTGATGTGCTCAATCCTGACCATTGCTTTTTGCCATGCGTATCTCTGTGTCGTCCACCTTCATGGGGTCGTAGCGCCTGCGGAATTTCGTGGAATTGAACAGCACACGCAGAATCTCAACGTCGTGCTTCGTCGCAATGCGGGCGATGATCGTGCCCACGATGAACAGCCCGATTCCGCCGAGCAGGGAATGAAGAAGGGAGAAGATCGCGCCTCCCGAGATCAGAGCGACGAAGAACAGCCGTCGCTCTGCTCCCAGGACTGTCAGCGGGCGGTTCATGGCCTTGAAAACCGGACTCACTCTGCGCTCCGCTGGCTGAGACACTGGATCACCTCCTTTCGGTTGCGCCTAGCTCGGGAAGAGCCAGGCCATGAAGTTCACGGCGCCGATGGCCATGCCGACGCCGAACACGATCCCGGCGATGACCTTTTTGCTCTGGCCTTCGCCATAGGCAAACATCAGTCCCCCGACGACAATTGCGACCAGTGACAGCCCGGTCGCAATCGTGCCGGTAAAGGCGGTTTTGAGGACGTTGACTGCGTTGTCCCACGGGTCGCTGCCGGTGCTCTGCGCATAGACCGGCAGGGCGGACAACATGAATAGGGGGACGGCGAGACGAGCGAGGGGGCGGCTGCGCGCCCAACGGAAGAAAGGGCGCAGCTTCGACGGACGGATGCTCTCCACAGGAGTTCTCCTTTGGTGGTTTGCCGTCGAGTGGCCACTCTCGGTGCAACGTGCTGGATGTGAAGATAGGGCGAGGCGGGGGTCGAAAGCGTGGAAAAATCTTCCACTCGGTGTCCTGCCAGGACACCGTAATCGCAAAATTGAGGTTTTGGTCGGACGTTTCTATCAACCCGGCATACTATTCTGAATAGTAACTATGTCTCGGAAGAAGAGCCCTGCAAAAACAGAAGCGGCGGTCCTTGTCAAAAGTAGGCGGCGATGCTGTCTCTGCGCCCACATCGATGGCGACCACAGAGTGAAGTTAGGCCAGATTGCACATTTGGATCAGGACCCGTCAAACAGTGACGAGGACAACTTGGCGTTCCTATGCTTCAGCCATCATTCGGAATACGATTCTAAAACCAGTCAGCACAAGAACTTTACGCAAGCTGAAGTTCAGCATTGGCGCAACGAGTTATACCAGCAGATGGCTCAATTCAGCCCTACGCCGAATCAGGTTCCAGCGCCACGGTCGGGAGATCGACTGGCGAGTGAGCGCCGGAAAAAAGACTTAGCGATGATTAAGGTGGTGTTCCGTACCATTCACTGGCCCACGCTCGATCAACATGTCGAAGAACTTCCATATATCATGATTGGCCCGGTTTTACACTTTTGGGAGGGTTTCCATAGCGTCGTAAGTAGTAGCCTGTTTCACATTTACGATCCCGTATTCTCATCTGAGATTCAGAACTTGCATCATCAATGGAACATCACAGTATCTTTCGGTATCCATTACATTCCGAGACTCGATGGCACTTACATATTTGCCAATACCGGTCATCAGCCATTTAACCGCAAGCAAGAAAAAGATTGGGACACAATTCTAAAGGCCGCACGAGCGTTGGCTGAGGTGAAGACGAGGCTTCTGGATTATGTTCGCAACGCCTTTGAAGAAGTGGATATTGTGAAGCTCAGCGATGAAGCGTGGAGCGAGTATCTGAGATTTCAGACGAGATTTTCACTTTAGTCAGGGTCAAGTCGGCGAAACGTCTGCTCTGCGACTACATCGTGCACGTCGAGGTGCCCGCGCAAACTGCGCGGATATGCTCATTCCCACCATGTCAGGCAAAGAAAACGCGGGCGCGGCGCGGGTCAAGGCTACAAGAATCACAACTCAGTAGGGGCGTCGCCTTGGGGCGGGCCGGGCACGAGGGCAAACTCACCACATGGTGGGAATGAGAACCTGAGAGGACCGCTGCCTCGCGGCGATCCTCTCTTTCACTCGCTCCAGCCGAGCTGATGCCTGATGGAAATACTCTGCATCCATCTCTATGCCCATGTACCTGCGGCCTGCCAGCAACGCTGCCGCGCATGAGCTGCCGCTGCCCGCGAATGGATCAAGAATCAGTTCACCCGGCAACGTGAAGCTGCGAATTAGAGGAGCTAATGCCTCTACGGGCTTCTGCGTCGGATGCAACTTGTTGCCGCTGTACGGCATGTCCACTACATCTGCCAGCGGCTGCTTGGGCAGCGGTGGTCTACCCTTCGCCAGCAGGTATGCCTGCTCATGCCGATAGCTGAAGAACCGCCTCTTCGAGCTATATGCTTTGCGGAATACTATGTGTCCGATTGGCTGAAATCCCGCTTCTTTCCAAGCCTCGAAGAACGCATCCACCTTCGTCCAGCCATAGAACATGACTGCTACGCGATTCTGCCTGAGCACCCGGTATGCCTCTCTCATCGATGGCTTGAGCCATTCAGCTTTCGCGTCGTTCTGGATGGTGCGCCCATCGCGGTCGCAGTAGTTCACCAGGTACGGCGGATCGGTAAGAATGAAATCGACGCTGTTTGCAGGCATCTGGCGCATGACCTGGATGCAATCGCCCTGCGTAATGGTATTGATGAATCGATTGTGGGCTGTGGTTTGTGCTTGCATGGCCTTGATCTCCTTTGTGGTCCCGGAGTGATCTCTCAGGACACACACCCGGAGGGCGCGAGAGATGGCTGCTCCCAAGGGGGCGGGATGCTTTTTCGGGGGAGACCTTCAGGGGGAGCCGAAACCCGCAGGGCGTCTGCCGGGCCGCACGCTACACTGGCTGGAAATAGGCTGGCCCGGCAGACGAAGCAGAATCCCGCCCGCCGCAGGGCGCGGTCTGCTTCTCTCTCGCGGTGCCTGAGAGAACATGCAGGACAAGAGGAGATCGGTCTCCTGCAAGCATTGGGCAGTTCAGGTCAGATGCTGTAGATTCGTGGGCGTTCGAGACAGATGGGCTTAATACTGCATAATGGTAGCATTATGAAGCCGGAAGCAAGGTGAACACTGTGGAAGGCGCTTACTTGCCGGCAATAATCCGCTGCGCGCGCTCAAGGGCGGCAAGGGCGACAAAGCTGCTCAGACTGCGGCGTTCGTGCTTCGCCGCCTTCTCCAGCAGCCGACGTTCTTCCTGGGTGTAGTAGGAGAACACTTTCGCTCCAAGTGGGGTCTTGCCGGTGCGCCGGGAAGGAATGTGATCCCTTTTGGCCACCGTTTGTTATGGTACTACTGCACCATACAATAGAGGTATTATGCGATACATTGTTTTGTACGGCTCGGCGGCTCCAGGGGTGGGGTCGCCCTGTAGCGGCGTCTGATTCGCCAGCGTCGGGGGTCAGACGCCGCGATTTTATGCCCCAGGGAGTCTGATATGGCAAAGAGCAAAGATCGGGATGTGTTTGCACCTTCAGATCAAGCGCACAGAGCGCTTCTGATTGAATTGAAGGGTGAGAGGGCCACGGAGGATGAAAGCGCGGCGACGGCATCGACAGAAATGTTCACGGCTCTTAGCTTGGAAGAAGTGATCGCCTATGTGCGAAACCGCCAGCCGGCTGTTGAGATCGTGGAGTTGAAAGTGCTCGGCAAGGTGCAGGTGCTGTCCAGCTCAGAGCATCTCGCGTAAGACTCGCTTTTGTGAGGCAATTCACATATTGTTCTTGTCATGATCGTTGGACTTGGCATAGACCTCGTACTTCTCGACGAATTCACGCATTCGGTCGATGACCAGCCAGGACGCTACCTAGAGCGAATCTTTACGCAACAGGAAATAGCGGAGGCGCGGGCGCGGCCAGATCCGTACCAGGTATTGGCTGCCCGCCTTGCTGCAAAAGAGGCATTCATGAAGGCGATTGGCACCGGCTGGACTGGTGATGTGGACTGGCTTCACATCGAAGTCAGAACTGATGAGTCTGGGAAACCCAGCATTCATCTTTCGGAATCAACGGGTGACATTGCGAGAAGTAAGGGTGTCACGCAGATCCACGTCAGTATGAGCCACACGCCGATGCTGGCGTCGGCGGTTGTCGTTTTGGAGGTATGACTAGGCGGGAACCGCCTCTTGCTGTAAACCAGCATATTGAGCTTCGCAATCTAACAAGAGCTCGTCGATATCAGTCTGGTTCCAGCCTTTGTTGCCGTCCTTGGTTGAAACAGTATCCAATTGAGCCATAGTGGAGTGACAGACCAAACTGCCTGCGGTCAGGCCAGACTCCTCGGCTACGAAACTTAACAACTGTCCCAGACCGAGCAGATTGCCCAGCGTCTTCTCGATGTAAAAATGCGTCCTGTAGAGAGCTGTGAGTGATACCGAATTGTCCCGATGGAGCTTGAAGCTCAGGTGCGTTAAACACGGTTGTCCTCTTGTCATATCGCAGTCCGACTCGGGTTCATAGGTACTCAGCTCGCAGGTTTCGCTGTCATCAAACACCTTCACCTCGTAAGCGGCGCGCATATGGCCGTGCTCTGACTGTGCCTTGAGCTTTTCGATGAGAGCCTCCAATGGCGCACGCTCATGCCCTTTCGAGGTAATCGTCGGGCAGAACATCCGGCCAGCGTATGTTCCCCACTGTGTCTTGAACTTCTTGTACAAGACCGGGAACTCTGTGAATACTGCCTCTGCTCCACCCTGAAGGTAGAGACTGCCTGGGAAAATCGTCCCGGCTGTCGTGACCAACGGCTGTTTGTCGTGATCGCCCAAAAAGGCGTTTACAACATCATGGACATGGAAGTCTTCCGCCGTTACGACTGTGGGCTCGTGTACACCGAGAATCAGATTGAAAAGCGTTCGCTCTTCCTGCTGCGCAAGATACTTCGCCGCCTTGAGCCATGTCTGCGTTGGCGTCGCCGCTTCTATCGGGTGGATCAATGGGTTCATCATAATTTCATCACTCCTACGGCAATTAGCCGGGGTTCCAAATAGCCACGGGAAATCCATGCGTATCCATGATCGGCCCAACCATCCCCCCAAGAGTTTCGGATGAGAAGAACCTGCTCGTTTTGCTCCTCTCCGATGCCAGCCACAACCAGCGCATGCCGATTAACGGTTGGACTGGAGACTGGCGCCCGTAGGACCTCGTGTGGCTTGGCAAGGAAAAACTCGTAGGAGATATCCATCGCTATTAGCGGTACACGGCCTTCGTTGAGCATCGTGAGGATGACTGCGAAATCAGATTGGCGCTGCGATTCACGGCGATAAACAGGTCCAACGTCTGCGGGCGGCTTGTACTGAGCAATGTTCGCTGGTAGTTGGTCAAGGTAAGGCCAGCCATTTTCTTCGGGCTGGCCGTCGTCTTCGACAGCGGCCAAAATATCGGACATTCCTACGCCTGAATGCGGATCGAACACAGTTCGTTTCATACACGCGTGGTAAAAGGCATATTCCACGCTCAGCGGGTAGAACGGCGTTATTCTCTGAGCCGCATGAGCGTCACTTGCAGCAAAGGCAATACACGTTGGACGTCGCTTCTGATCGCGGGCCGGGCCAAATTTTGCACGAAGGTCGATTTGCACCGATATGCTCATGCGGCGAGCTGCACCTCACGAGCTACTCTGGGAAGACCACGCTCCTTTCCTCTAAAATCGTAGGCAAATGTGAATTTCGCCAGGCTATCTGCAGGATTCCACGGACGGGCCTGTTCAGCCGAAATAACACCATTGCAGGGGAGCTCCGCCTGAGCCGTCAGAACTCGTTCAACAGCGCCGCCGATCACGTCTTGAGCCGTTGGGAGCCGACGTTCGTCGGCAACAATTACGAAGCCGGCCGCTTGAACCTGATCCAGGTTCCACAAATACCCGGCACCCGACATCTCCTTCAGGCGGACCACAAAGATATCAGTAGGCTCCCCATGAATGATGGACCCCTCATCTCGCTCGGTGAGCACCCAGACGTTGGGATACCAGTTCTTGGTAGGGTGATTCTCCAGTATCTCTTGCTTTATTTCTTTACGGGGAATAGCAGTAAGAGCCGTGAAGGTCCGCTGGTCGAGTAGATTGTAGCGGCGAAGCGTACGGCACAGGGCGTCGTAGCTGACACCGACGCGAAGTGATAATTGATAAACACTAATGGGATCGGAAAGGCTTTGCCAATCCCATCCTTGATGCTCCGCATGAAAGTTGATCAACCATTCGGGCATCAAGAACATCGATGCGAATGTGTCGGCGGCGACTTCACGGAGATCATAGTGCGTGTTGCCAAACGGTGAACGCTTCAGAATTTGCTCGTCATCTAAGCTCACCTCGTGCTTCAGGTAGGCATGACCGAGTTCATGCGCCGCGGTGAACCTCTGAACGGAAAGCTGTCGCTCAGTTGTCACCAAGATTCCGCTCTTGACCGGGGTTGGAACATAGGCGCCCAGTAATCCATCGAGATGTTTGAACAGGAGACGAATATCCAAATGCACAATCGCCCCGAAAACATCCACACTGCCAGAAAGCTGACTGAGCTGTTCCTGGGTTTTCAGTTCTTTATGAAGGCGCTCAGCTTCTAACGTTGCGCCTAAAATTGTTTCGCGTAGATCGGGCATTTCAGCTTCTCGTGGCAGCGCGGGTTCCAAGAAATTCTGCGAACCTCGTTAGCTCTTCTCTGTCCTTGTCGGAAAGCTTGGAAGCAGTACGAGCAAGGTGAGCTACATTCTCTGGGATTGCCGATGTGATCTCCTCTTCTCCGGTAAAGTAGGCGACGGGTCTCTGGTAGAGTTGGGCGAACTGTCGCAGCTCAAGAGCATCAACCTTTCTCTGCCCCGATTCCAATAAGGAGATCGCAGTTCTGGGCAAGTTCATTTGCTTTGCCACTTCATCTTGGGACAGTTCAACGTATTCGCGAGCTTCTCGAAGAAGCTCTCCTAGTCGATTGCGATCAATGTCAGGCTTGGGCATGGGCGTGAATCTCCTGTGCTACAGTTTCGCCGGATTGCTCGGTTATGCCGTAATGAGCTTTGAAGTCCTTTTCAAGTTCACCGCAGAGCTTCTCTAGGAATTCCGCGCGACTCTTGTATCCGCCGCGCTGTATTACCTTCTTGGGCTTGGGTTCATACCCGAGGCATTCCTTAACATCGAGCAGCACACTCACTGCCTGCTGAGAAGACATCTCCGGTTGGATATCGAAAACATTTCCCCCTTTTATCCGCGCCTCGTTCGGAGGCTTGGGCTTCTTGAGAGGGGACTTTATTTTCGAATCCCACCAGTTTCCCAAGATCGTCTGTATAGCGAGCTTTGGAAATACCTTCGAATTCGGACTTGCTTTCAACGTCATACGCACTCTCCGGCGTTCGACTTTCACTCATTATGCTTGACAAATGTGCGAAAGTCAAACATTATTTGGGTGTGATGTTCGGAGAACAAACAATGCCTGGCAAGCTGATTGTCTTTGAGGGGATGGACGGGATTGGGAAATCCTCTCTATCTAAATAGGTTATGCGCCGACTTAAGGATTTGAATGTGGCTTCAGTCTCATTAGCATTTCCGGGCAACGATCCGGGGACGCTCGGCCACTTGGTCTATCAAATTCATCACGACGCTGTGGCGCTGGGTGTGACATCGATCACGGCGCTCGCGTTGCAGACGCTCCATGTCGCCGCTCATTTCGACGCAATCGAGCGTCGAATTCTCCCTGCACTACAAGGCGGAACATGGGTCATCCTTGACCGCTTTTGGTGGTCGACGTGGGTCTATGGGATACACCAGGGAATCGCTCCCGATTATCTCGAAGCGATCATCGAGGCGGAGCGTGTGCGATGGGGAAGTGTGAAACCTGATCTGCTCTTGATGGTCGACAGGGCCGAGGCCATTCGAGCTGAACACGATGCCGGCAGCTTCACTCGCCTAAGAACCCTTTACAAAACAATGGCGGCACGAGAACAGAAGCAATACCAGATCGCGACCGTGGAGAATGACGATTTCGACCGCAGTGCAGAAATGGTTTGGTCACAGATCCGGTCGCTGGTTTCTAACGAACCCACTCAACGAACGGAGAACCTATGACATTCGACGAATATCAGATTGCAGCGCAGAAGACCGACAAAACACTCGGAACGGGCCAGGACGACTTGCTTGTTCCGTTGCTCGGCCTCTCGGGTGAAGTCGGCTCGCTCCTGACCTTATATAAGAAGTGGCTCAGGGACGGGGACTCATACCAGGTCGTTGAAGAACGGATCGGAGAGGAGTTGGGCGACATTCTCTGGTACGTGTCGGCAGTTGCTCGTCGAAAGAATTTGAGTTTGTCTGCGCTTGCAGCAGCCAATTTGGGAAAAACCGCTTCTCGCTGGCTCCAACCCACCAATCAAGTCTTATTCGATGAGTTATATCCTGAATCGGAGCGATTGCCGAGGCGCTTCGTTGCCGAACTGCGAGACGATGAGAATGGTCTCGTCAATCTGACCATCGAAGGGACTTCTTTCGGGGCGAAACTCAAGGACAACGCGTATGAGAGCGACGGTTACAGATTCCATGACGTGTTCCACCTTGCAGCAGCCACAATGCTCGGGTGGTCGCCCGTTGTGCGTGCGTTGCTGGGTCGAAAACGGAAGAGTAACGCATCTGTTGACGAAGTGGAAGACGGTGGGCGAGCCATTGCGATCGAGGAGGGCGTCTCGGCGGTGGTTTTCAATTACGCCACGCAACATTCCTTCCTAGAAGGCGTCAGTACCATCGATTGGACGCTGCTCCGCACCTGCCACGAAATGACATCGCGTTTAGAAGTTGGCTCACGAACCCTTTACGAATGGGAGCAGATGCTCTTGCGATGCTACGACGTGTGGCGAAAGGTGCGGGACAACAATGGTGGCGTTATTCAGTGTGATTTAACTGCAAGGACATTCGTGTTTGTCGATCCACCTGGCGCATAGACCTCTATAGCACGGCGATCGCCAGCCTCGATCTTGTCATTGATTCCCCATTTCGGCGGGAAGAACGGTGCTGGCATATCACCTTTCGCATGGAACACTTGTTTGATTCGAGTCCGACCGGAGATCCCTTCGATTTCCGGATGGGCGACACGCGAGTACTTGTCGACTTCGCAAAACAGGTTCTGACAGTCGATCAGTTGAAGTTTCCGTCCCCAGAGCGACTTGAACTCTCGTCCCAGCTCTGCAAAGCAGTCTTCCTGCATCTCGTACATCAAGCGGATTAGATAGGATGATTCGCTGCGATCCGCCGCTGGAAAGCACTTCTTGAGCCCATCATGAGCTCCTGGTCCCGCGGCCACAAATTCAGTTTCCGTAAAATCGCAAAGCTCGCTGTAGTTGAGATCCGTGACAAATTGGTATGCCAGGAAATCCCCTAGTGTGGGACAGTCCCGCAGAAGAGAAAAGGCCTGCTCCATTCTCTTGCATCGCGCGATCTTCAGAGGAAGATTGTCCGACATCATGCGTTCGAGGAGCCGCAAATGTGTCCGATGCTTTCTCGCCTCTCCACCAGGACCGCCGGAAGGCATGATGTAGGCAGCCGAGTAAATCCGTTCCTTTCGCTCCAGTGCTTCGCTGAAGATACGATCGTAGTCATCGAACCGATAAGAAACGTATGATATGTCTCCTAGCCGTGACCGCAGGAGCTCCCAGGTCTCGATCTTGTTGAACAGTTTGAAGAGCAGGATGCGGAAGAATACATCTTCAGGGGATAGCCGTTCATCGGTGTAGATGACGTTGCGTATCAGATACTGACTGGTTCGATCTGCGGCTCTGTAGGCATTGGTGAACTTGAATTCAGCAAGAATTGGGTCAGAAGTGAACGGCCATCGGCCTGCCAAGCGCCGAAAATACGCCTTCTGACGTTCGGCTGCAAAGTTCCAGTAGGTGTCAAAAACTTGTGTGATGCGAAGGCGCCTACCGCGAACAGCGATCTCTCTGGTGCTAGATTTTTCCGCAACGGTTTCCGCTTCAAAGAGAAGTTCTTCAGTCGGCATCATAGTTTCAGAATACGACTTCTCCGCCCGATCGCATATATAACACTTGATTACGCATCCCATCAAAATAATGGTGTCCTTTCAGGACACCGAGTGGAAAGGTTTTCCACGTTTTCTGGCCCCGGTGCGCTCTACGCTTCTTCTCGGTACGGGAGATTCGAGGGCTGCGTGGCGGGCAAAAGTTCCAAGGACGAACGCACGACTATGCAGGAGCGGCAGCGCAGCTCTGCCCGATCCGCCAGGCTCGGAAAGCGGCTCGACCCGGATCTCAAATCATGGCTGGACAATGTCATTATCCCTGCGCTGGTGCGGGAATATCTGGCCGAAATTAAGCAGCAGAATCGACTTGCGACCACAGGGCCTTCAGAGGTAACGTCCGACAAAGGACGGTGAAGAGCCATGATCCTGCGTTGTGCCGCTTACGCACGCTATTCCAGCGACTTACAGAGCCCGCGTTCGATTGAGGACCAGCTACGGATTTGCCGCGAGTATGCCCATGCCCGCGGGTTCATCTTTCTCGAAGAGCACGTCTACGCGGATGAGGCTCTGAGCGGGGTCGGCGCGGACCGTCCTGGGCTTGGCCGCCTGCTGGATGCGGCTCTGTCACCCTCCCGTCCTTTCGATGTCATCCTGCTCGACGACAGCAGCCGTCTCGCCCGCAACACGAAGGATGCGCTGGGCATCTTCGAGCGGCTGAACTTCGCCGGCATCCGGCTGATCGCCGTTAGTCAGGGCATCGATTCCGAAAATGAACAGGCGCATGTATTGGTGACGGTTCACGGCATGGTGGACAGCCTGTACGTGAAGGAGCTTGCCAAGAAAACCCATCGCGGACTCGAAGGTCTGATGCTGCGTGGCCAGCACACGGGCGGGCGCTGCTTCGGCTATGACTCGATTCCCGTAGCCGGGACCACCGGAAAGCAACTGGTCATCAACGAAAGCGAAGCTGCCGTGGTTCGCCGCATCTTCGAGATGTCGGCGGAAGGGCAATCGCTCAAGACCATCGCCAAGACTCTGAATAGCGAGTGCGTGCCCCCGCCGAGGCCACGCGCCGGGAAGAAGTACGCCACATGGTGCCCGACCTGCATCCGGGAGATGCTCCGGCGCGACCTGTATCGAGGGCAAGTGATCTGGAACAGTTCGCGCTTCGTGAAGGTGCCGGGCACGAACAAGCGCGTCCGGCGCGCGAGGCCGGAAAGTGAATGGCGCATCGTTCCACACCCCGAGCTTCAGATCGTCAGTGACGAACTGTGGCAGCGTGTGAAGGAACGGCAGGATGAGTTGCAGGCCATGTACGGCGGTCGGAAGGGCGGCGGAGTTCTGATTCCGCGTTCGGCTACCAGCCCGTATCTACTCAGCGGCATCCTCAAGTGCGGCGAGTGTGGAGGCAATCTGATCATCATTTCGGGGTACGACTCGTCGGGCCATCATCCGCGCTATGGCTGCTCGCAGCACTTCAATCGCGGCGCCTGCTCGAATTCTCTGACCGTGCGGCGGGACTGGCTTGAGGGAAAGATGCTGGACGAGTTGAAGAACTACGTTCTTCAGCGCGACGCGGTCGAGTACGTCCTCGACCAGTTCGGCGCTCATGTCCAGGATGCGTTCGCAGACCTTTCAAACCAGATGGCTCAAATGCGGGAGCGGAAGCAGAAGCTCGAAGGGGAGCTACGCAGACTGGCTGCGACGGCTGCGGAAACTGGCCCGTCGGCGTTCCTGGTCGAAGCGATCAACGAGCGCGAGAAGAAGTTGCGGGAACTCTCCGACCAGCTTCTGGCGGGAGGAGAGAATTCCGTCGACGCCTACCTCACGGACATCCGTAATTTCATTTTGGGGAAGATGGGAGACCTTCGTGCGCTCATGGCGGGCGATCCTGCCCCGGCCCGAAAGGAACTGCTCAAGCACGTTTCGGAGATCCGAATGATGCCTCAGCAGGCGGGGGATGGCAACGGTCACTATGTTGCGAAGGGAGAGTGGAGGCTGCTTGGGAATCAGCAAGATGCGCTAAAAGCGCTGGAGCCAGCCTACCGGGAAATTCGTGTGGTTGCGGGGGCTGGATTTGAACCAGCGACCTTTGGGTTATGAGCCCAACGAGCTACCGGGCTGCTCCACCCCGCATACACAGTGTATCAATGCGGTATGGCCGGGTCAACTATCGGTGTGTCGACTCAAAAACCTGCTTGACATGCGTCGCCGCTGGTGGTAATTGTCAGAACAATCGATTGTGCATGAGGTTTATGGCTGCAGATCAACTCGCCTCTCGCTTTCAACTCGCGCCTGCTTCCTTCGCTCGGCCGCGCTCCGTTTTTGCGGCCTGCGCAGGATGGGCCGCGGCGTGAGTCTTTCGATGCCTGTCTGCGGCTGCGCATGTATCTCAATGCCGGCCGGGTCCGGGCAATCGCTCTCATTTCGTCCTCTTGGTGCTGCTCCAGCATGGCTCGTTCACTGCCTGCGGTCTTCCAGTTTTTGCCCGGCAAACCACTCAGCCACGAACCAGCGGCCGCCCCGGCGCGGACAGCAGGTACCGCAGGGCGCTTTCTGCGCACGCGAAGGGCGCCCGCATCCTGGCGCGCCTGCGCAGACGGCAGCGCCCCCGGCATCCCCCTCCCGCATCGGCCGCCGCCGGGTAGAGTCTAGACAGAGCTGGCTGCCTGAATGCGGTTCCGCGGAGACGCACTGTCTCCACTTCCAGTTCGACCGGCGCGCCTTCAATCTTCTGGAGATGGCCTTATGACCCGTTGTCGCTATTTCTTCCGCTGCGCGGCGCTGCTTTTCTTCTCGTCGCTGCCGCTGGGCGCCCAGCGCGCGCCTGTCCCGCTGAGTTCAGCATCGGCGGAGCAGGTCACGATCGATACGCGCGCGGCGGTTACGGCCTTCCCGCACTTCTGGGAGCAGATGTTCGGCTCCGGCCGCGCCAACCTGGCTCTGCGCGGCGACTATCGCAGCGACATGCGCAAGGTAAAGCGCATCACTGGATTCCGCTACGTCCGTTTCCACGGCATCTTCGACGACGAGAACGGCGTCTACAGCGAGGACGCGCAAGGCAACCCCGTCTACAACTGGTCCTATGTCGATCAGATCTACGACGGCCTGCTCGCCGAAGGAGTGCGTCCGTTTGTCGAGATCAGCTTTATGCCTAAGGAGCTGGCGGCGCAGATGGACTACCAGGGGTTCTGGTACAAGCCCATCGTCTCGCCGCCCAGGGACTACTCCAGGTGGGACGCGCTGGTCACGGCCTTTGCCCGGCATCTCGTCGGCCGCTATGGCATCGACGAAGTCGCCCAGTGGTACTTCGAAGTCTGGAACGAGCCCAACATCGACTTCTGGAAGGGCTCTCCCAAGCAGCCCACTTACTTTGAGCTCTATGACCACACCGCCCGCGCTCTGAAGGCGGTCAGCCCGCGCCTGCGTGTCGGCGGGCCGGCCACCGCGCAGGCCGCGTGGGTCAGCGACATGATCGCTCACGTTACGCAGGACCATGTTCCGCTGGACTTTGTCTCCACCCACATCTACGGCAACGACACCGCCGAGAATGTCTTTCACGACCAGCGCCCCATCCCTCCCCACGGCATGGTGTGCGAGGCCATCCGCAATGTGCATGACGAGATCGAGCACTCGGACCGCCCCCACATCCCCCTGATCGTGAGCGAGTTCAACGCTACCTACGCCAACGAGCAGCCCATCACCGACTCAATCTATATGGGCCCGTGGCTCGCCGACACCATCCGCCGCTGCGACGGCCTCGCCGAGATGATGTCGTACTGGACCTTCTCCGACGTCTTTGAAGAACAGGGCGTTGTCAAAACGCCGTTCTATGGCGGTTTCGGCCTGATCGCCGAGGACGGCATTCCCAAGCCCTCGTTCGACGCATTCGAGCTGCTGCATTCGCTGGGTACGGAGCGCCTGCCCGCCGCGGCGGACGACGTGCTTGCGACCCGCCGCAAGGATGGCGCCCTGGTGATCGCCGCCTGGAATCTGGCCGAACCCGGGGTCGAAGGCGAGGACAAAACCATCACCTTCGATCTGAAGGGCCTGGCCGCCGGCGATCGTGCCACGATCCGCCGCGTGGACGCGGCGCACGGCGACACGCTCGATGCGTGGAAGAAGATGGGGAGCCCGAAGTATCCCACCGTCGAGCAGATCGCCGCGCTGCGCAAGGCGTCGGAGATGGGCCCGCCCCAGATAGAGCCAATCCGCGGCGGCCGGCTCACCGTGACAGTGCCCGCAAAGGGGCTGGCTGTCATCGAAATCCATTAAGGAAGGAGTTCGTCGACGGCCGCCTCCGGCAGATACCGGATTTCGCCGGCATAAGAGCCAAGCCGGCGCGTCACCCGCACTCATATTCGCGAACCAGGAGCAGAGAACGCCATGATCAAAACGTGCATCGTCCTGGCCGGAGCCCTGATCGCTCTCGCTCCCCATCCAGGCCTCCTACGCGCTCAATCCGCTCCCGTCAATATCTCGATCGACGCCAACGCGCCTGCGCATCCCTTCCCGCACTTCTGGGAAGAGATGTTTGGCTCCGGTCACGCCGTGCTGGCGCTGCGCGACCGCTACCGCAAGGACCTCGAGCAGGTGCACGAACACATCGGCATGCGCTACGTCCGGTTTCACGGCATCTTCGACGACGAGGACGGCGTCTACAGCGAGGATGCCCAGGGCAACCCGGTCTATAACTGGTCATACGTCGACCAGATCTACGACGGGCTGCTCGCCCGCGGAGTTCGTCCCTTTGTCGAGATCAGCTTTATGCCCAAGGCGCTCGCCGCCGAACTCGACTATCACGCCTTCTGGTACAAGCCCATCGTTTCGCCGCCGAAGAGTTACGCGAAGTGGGACGCGCTGATCCGGGCTTTCGCGCAGCACCTCGTGGACCGCTACGGCATCGACGAAGTCGCCTCGTGGTACTTCGAAGTATGGAACGAGCCCAACATCGACTTCTGGAGGGGCGTGCCCAAGCAGTCCACCTACTTTGAGCTCTACGATCACACCGCCCGCGCGCTCAAGGCGGTCAGCCCGCGCCTGCGCGTCGGTGGACCGGCCACGGCGGCGGCGCACTGGATCCCCGCCTTTCTGGATTATGTGAATCGCAATCATGTGCCGATCGACTTTGTCTCGACTCACGGCTACGCCGACGACACCGTCGAAGATATCTTCGGCACGCGCGAAAACATCCCCATGCGCGACCGCGTCTGCCGCGCCATCTCCATGGTTGACGGCCAGATTCGCGCATCGGCTCTGCCCACTCTGCCGCTGATGTGGACCGAGTGGAACGTTCCCTCCTACGGCGACCTCGACGCGCGCGACAACTGGTACGTGGGGCCGGCGCTCGCCAGCGACATCCGCCAGTGCGACGGAAAAGTCGGGATGATGTCGTTCTGGACCTTCGACGATGTCTTCGAAGAGGGCGGCGTATACGACAAGCCTTTCCACGGCGGCTTCGGCCTTATCACCGCCGACGGCATCCGGAAGCCGAGCTTCTACGACTTCTCGCTCCTCCACGAGCTGGGCGACGAGCGGATTGCCAACCCCTCCGACGATGTCCTGGTCACGCGCCGCACCGATGGCTCGCTCGTGGTGGCGGCCTGGAACCTGGTGGACATGGACAAACTGGCCCAGGGAGAGCCGATCCACCTGCGGGTGGTCTTCAAGGGCGTCGCGCCCGGCGCAGCCGTTGCGATTCAGCGCGTGGACGCGGCTCATGGCAATCCCATGCCCGCGTACCGCGCCATGGGTAGTCCCCGCTACCCCACCCAGGCGCAGATTGCCGCCCTCAATCGCGCATCGGCGCTCCCGCCGCCCGAGCACGCAAGGCTGTCCGACGGCGCCCTGGATCTGACCGTTCCTGTGAACGGACTGGCGCTCATTGAGGTTCGCTGAACGGCGGCCGCGTATCTCCGAAACCGCTCACGCTTGACACTTTCTGTGGGGATAAGCTCAAATAAAAGAGCACAATCGATTGTTCCACCTGGGGATCTTGACGGCGTCGCGTGCGGCCATCCAGAGTCGTTTGGGGCCGGCCGTCGCGCCGTCGGATGTGGAGCGTTTGTGCCTTCGTGTAACCAGTCGGCGTCAGCCTGTCCGCGGACCTTTGCCGTTGTCCTGCGGCTGCTGGCGGCGCCGGCCGTTCCCGCGCCCGCGCGCCGCTATAGGGGTGCAGCGGGGCCGCTCGATCCGGTTGCGAAGGCGCATTGGGCATTTCCCTGGGTAGACCCGTCGAAGCTCGGGCCACTTACGGTGGCGAGGCGCATGACTGCCTGTTCAAGCCACCGCTTGCGCGTTCGTCGTTTTGGTCCGACGGTGCGATACCGCTGGGGACTCGATGCAGGAAACTCGGAAGACGCCCACCCCCTCCCGCCGGCAGTTTCTGCGCGCCGTCGGCGCCGCGGCCGGATGCGCGCTGTTGCCTCCTCTCGCAATCGGCGCCGGCCGCGCGTACAGCCTCTCCGATGAAGACGACGCCTTTCTCGACGAGCTCGAACGGCGCGGCTGCCTCTTCTTCTGGGAACAGGGCAGCGCGGACACCGGCCAGGTCCGCGACCGCGCCCGCAACCATCTTGGCGGAGAACCCGATCCCCGGCGCATGGCCAGCATCGCCTCCACCGGCTTTGGCCTCACCGCCCTCTGCATCGCCGACCGGCGCGGCTACCTGCCCCGCGCCCAGATCGTGGAGCGCGTAAGAGCCACCCTGCACTGGCACCTGAACACCATGCCCGAGGTGCACGGCTTCTTCTTTCACTTCACCGATCTTGAAACCGGCGCCCGCTATCCGGGCTCCGAGCTTTCATCCATCGACACCACCATCCTGCTGTGCGGCGCGCTCACGGCCAAGGCCCACTTTGACGACCCGGAGATCAAGGCCCTGGCCCAGCAGATCTACGAGCGGCTCGACTGGCCCTGGCTGCTCGACGGCGGCGCAACTTTTTCGATGGGCTGGCAGCCGCAGACAGGCTTCCTCGACGCGCGCTGGGAGCACTACTGCGAGCTGATGATGATCTACCTGCTCGCGATCGCGTCGCCCACTCATCCCGTGGCGCCCGACTACTGGAACCACTTCACCCGGCCCATCGTCGACTACGACGGCTTTCGCTACATCAGCGGCGCCGATCCCCTCTTCGTCCACCAGTACTCCCATGCCTGGTTCGATTTCCGCCACAAGCGCGATGCCTATGCCAATTACTTCCAGAACTCCGTCGCCGCAACCCGCGCTCACAAGGCATTCTGTCTTTCTCTCGCGCAGTGGTACAACGAGGATTACTGGGGTGTCACCTCGTCCGACTCGATTCACGGCTACATCGCCTGGGGAGGGCCGCCGCCCTTGGGACCTCCGGATGGCACGGTGGTTCCCTGCGCCGCCGGCGGCTCACTGGCCTTTGTGCCGCACGATTGTCTCCACGTCTTGCGCGCCATGCAGGCTCGCTGGGGCGCCCGCGCCTGGGGCCGCTATGGCTTTGCCGACGCCTTCCATCCCGCCGCCAACTGGTACGACCCCGACGTCATCGGCATCGACCAGGGCATCACCGTCCTGATGGCGGAGAACCTGCGCACCGGCCTCATCTGGGATACCTTCATGAGCAATCCCGAGTGTGCCCGCGCCCTGCGGCTGGTGGGCTTCAAGGACGACGGCGGCTTCAAAGACGATGATGGCCCCACCGCATCCAATGCAGTTGGAGAGCGTATGATGACTGTACTCTGATGCCCCCAAAGCCTTACAAATCGCTCTCCCTCAAAGAGCTCTCCGCCGCGCTCCAGCTTTCGCAGTCCACGGTTTCGCGCATCGTCAACGGCGAGGGGGACAAGTATCGCATCTCGCGCGAGACCCAGCAGCGGGTTCTGCGCGCCGCCGCCAAACACGGCTACACCGCCAACACCGTAGCCAGAAGCCTGCGTCTCAAACGCACCCACACCGTCGGCGTCATCGTCCCCGAGATCAGCGAAGGCTACTCGACGGCCGTGCTCGGCGGCATTGAAGACGAGCTGCTCAAAGACGGCTTCTATTACTTCGTCGTCAGCCACAGGCACCGGCCCGACCTGCTCGAGGGCCATCCCCGCATGATGCTCTCCCGCGCCGTCGAAGGCATCATCGCCGTCGACACCCCCATCGACGAGGACCTGCCCATTCCCGTCGTCGCCGTCTCAGGACACAAACAACGTGAGGGCGTCCTCAACATCGAGCTGGACCACGCCCAGGCCGCGCACCTTGCCTTATCGCATCTCAAATCCCTGGGCCATAGCAGGATCGCCTTCATCAAAGGCCAGGCTGTCAGTTCCGACACCTACCGCCGCTGGCAGGCCATCGTTCATGCCGCCAAAGATCTCGGCATCGTCATCGATCCCCAACTCGTTGTGCAACTCGAGAGCATCGAGCCCGGCCCGGGCCCCGGCACCGAGGTCACGCATCGCCTTCTTCAGGCGGGCCGGCCCTTCACAGCCATCTTCGCCTTCAACGACCTCACCGCCATCGGCGCCATCCTCGCCCTGCGCGAGGCCTCGCTGCGCGTGCCCAGGGACGTCTCCGTGGTCGGCTTCGACGACGTTCTCGCCGCCTCCACCAACAGCCCTCCCCTCACCACCATTCATCAGCCCTTGCGCAGTATGGGCCAGGTTGCGGCCAGCACGCTCCTGCGGCTCATCCGCGACGACACGCCGCATCCGCAACCATCCACACTGGTCGTCTATCCCAGGCTCATCGTGCGCAAGTCGACGGCCCACGCCGCAGGCCTCAACGGCCACTCCTGATCGATCCGATCCCGCCTGCCCGGAGCGTGAAGCCCCCGGGCAGGATCGGCCTTCGTAGCCCGCCGCTCAGAAGCTGAACCGCGCCTGCAACTGCACGGTCCGGCTGCCCAGCGCGCTGCCGGCCACGCCAAACTGCGAGTTCACCGAGGTCACGGTACCGTTCGGATTCACCGAGCCCACGACGTTGCTGATGCTCGAGTCGTTGATATTGAGACGGTTGAAGACGTTGTACGCGTCCATGCGGACTTCGAACCGTGCGTTCCCGCCCAGCACCCGCATCTCCGGCAGCCCGAACGCCTTGGTCACGCTGGCATCCAGGTCGTTATACCCCGGACCGTTCAGGCTGTTGCGCTCGATTCCCACTGCAGGCACCGGCGCCGTAGCCGGGAACGCTGGCCCGTCCACAAACGTGGGCGCCGTGAAGTACTTGGCCGCATTCCCGCCATAGTTGGGATTGGTCTTGCTCTCAAAGACCGATCGGCTGGTGCTGGTTCCCGCTCCGCCCACGTAAGCCGCGGGACGAAGCTGACTGTAGCCGCTGCCGTTGTACACGATGCCGCCGGTTGTGTTCAAGTTATACAGCGGATTGAAAGGGAATCCCGAGTGCGCATTCCAGATGCCTGAGAACGTCCATCCGCCCACGACCTTCTCCATCCATCCCTGGCCGCCGTGGAAGATCACCGGCTGCCAGATGCCGTAGAGCTTGAAAGCCTGGCCCACGTTGTAGTCGGACCGCCCGTAGGCCGCGTGCGAATTCCACGGATAAGGATCTTCCGAGTACGGCCCGGAGTTCTCGTCCATCGCCTTGGCCCACGTGTACTCGGCCTCCGCGCTGAACTGCCGCGCGAAGTTGTGTTTCAGCGTGACCAGCATCGAGTTGTAGTTTCCCGAACCCGTATTCGTGTAGTAGTCCAGGAAGTTCACCCGCGGGTTCAGTGCCAGCCCCTGGGCCGCGGCCACCAGGTTGTAGTTCATCTGCACCAGCAGGTTCCGTGTGCGGCTGCCCATGTAGCCCAGGCCGAACACCAGGTTCTCCGGCATCTGGTACTCCGTCTCCAGCGAGTAGTGCAGCTCCGTGATCGTATTCGGATTGGCCGGGAATCCGGTCACGAACGCGCTTCCGCTGGTGGGCAGGTTGTTCGACCCGAAGGTGGTAATGGTCGCCGGATTCGGCGCATAGCCAAAGATCGAGTTGATGCTCGACGCCGTCTCATAGAGGATGCCCGGCGCGTTGCCGGCCGGCGTCGAACAGCAATAGTCGATCTGCACCGCGTTGGGCGGATTCCCGTTCCCGTTCGCCGTGATCGCGATCTCGTTCTGGTTGTAGTTCACGCCGAACCCGCCGCGCATCACCACCTTGCCGGCAAACTGCCGGGGGAGCCATGCGAACCCGATCTGGGGCCCCCAGTTCGACTTGGGCGGCGTGTACAGCCCGCCTCCCACGCGAATGTTGAGCCCGCTCATGCGACTGGCCCCGGCGCCGAACTGCAGCACATCCAGATTGTTCTCCTTGGATGAATAGGTCCCAAAATACGACCAGCGCAGCCCGGCATTGATGGTGAGATTGGGCCGAATCTTGTAGTCGTCCTGTACGAAAAACCCCCACACATCCACACGGTTGTCCTGCCGGTTGGCAAACGGGACCCCCGTGCTGTGGTCGAACTGGCCGGTCTCCTCGTAGGGCGCGTCGTTCGCAAAGTCCCAGATGTTGCGGAAGTTGAAGCCGGGCCGCGCCGCGTAAACAGGATTGTTCAGGTAATACAGACGCGTAACGCCGCCGCCGGTCTTGATGCTGTGCTTGCCCATGATCTTGGTCAGCACATCCTCGTAGTCAAATGTCCATTGGTTCAGGTTGCTCGGCCCCGGCGCCCCGAAGAACTGTATCGAGCCATTGGGGCCTTCGTTATTAATGTTGTCCTGCGGCAGCCCGAACGGCGCCTGCGGGTTGCTCGTCACTTCGTTCCACCGCCAGCCCGCCGCATTGGCGCGCGCCTCATTCAGCAGGGTCGGCGTAAAGGTGTGGTTCCAGATCAGAGAGAACGCGTCGTTCACCTGGGAGTGATGCCAGAAGTTGGCCGCACGCGCCGGACCGTTGAAATCGGTCGTCGTCTCCGGCAGCCAGTAAATCGTAAACGCCGCGTGATCCTTCTGAGTCACCTGCGCATCCAGCCTCCCGTTGTACTGTGTCTGCGAGACGGTGGTCGGATTCACCGTGGTGAACATGGCAATGTCCGGCACTCCATCCAGCCCGCCGCCCACGCCGGGCGTGCTCGTCGATCCGCCGTAGGTCGGGTCCTGGGCCCCAAGCCCATTCTTGAGCGGCGACCCGACATCCAGTCCCGCTGACGTGGTCTTGCAGTTGGTGCCCTCCGTGAGCCCGATATCGGCGCACGTCTCCGAGCCGATCAGCGTGCTGCCCGAAGCCACGCTCTCGCCCTTGAACGACAGGTACTTCGCGGCGATGCTGCCCGAGGTCGCCGCCGTACTGTCGAACTGCGACGTCTCGTACCATCCTTGCGCCGTCCCCGGCGTCGAGAGCGGGCTGGTCTCGTAGTTGAAGAACCCGAACAGCCGGTTCTTCCAGAACGGACCTCCCAGGCTTCCGCCGTAGTTGTTGAACCGATTCTGGTTTCGATTCAGGCCCCGCGATGCCGGCGTCCCTGAAACCGCCGAGGCCACTCCGTTCCACCGCTGATACGCATTCAATCCTGGCCGCGACGCCTTGAAGAAATAGCTGCCGTGCAGCTCGTTGGTCCCGCTCTTGCTCGTCACCTGGATCTGCGCCCCGGTAAAGCGGCCATACTGCGCATCGTAGTCGTTTGAAACCACGGTCACATCCGCCACCGAGTCTTCGCTGGGCGTGATCACTGAAGTTCCGCCCCACACCGCGCTCACCGTGCTGATGCCGTCGATGGTGATGCTGTTGGTCTCGTACTGCCCGCCCTGGGTCTGGATCTGCGGCCCGTTCTCGGTCTGGAAGATGCCGGCCGCGCTTCCCCCCGAGCCCCCGGGGCCCTGGTTGCCGGGCAGGTTGTAGGTCCCCCCGCCCGCCGCCTGCGACCCGTCGCCGAATACCCCCGGCGTCAACTGCGCCAGCTGGAACACGTCGCGATTGAACGAAGGCAGGTGCTGAATCGCGTTGGTGTCGATGGTGGCGCTATCCGTGGCGTCGCTCGTGTCCAGCGCCGGCACCTCGGAGCCGTTCACCGTCACCGTCTCCTGCGCGTTTCCCACCTCCAGCTTCAGGTCCAGCGAGTTGGCGGCCTCGGGCGTCAAAACGATCGTCGCCACGTTCCTGCTCTTGAATCCCTCCTTCTCCGCCGTCAGGCTGAAATGGTCCGGCGGCAGCGCCGTGAACTCGTAGATACCGCTCGCGTTCGAGATCGCGGTGCGAATCTCCCCGGTCGCAGCGTCCGTGAGTGTTACGGTGACACCGGAAACCAGTGCCCCCGATGGATCCGTCACCGTGCCGTTCAAGGATGCGTTGAACTGTCCATGAAGGGGCGCGGACCAGAAGAGCAGCACCGCCAGAATGGCCAGCCATCCTGGGCTGCGACGCCCCGCCCGTTTCGATTCAAACCACAGGCCTTCTATAACTGCTGTCACTGCATTAGCTTGCATGGTAGGTACCTCCGAATGACGTGCCTTACGCTGCCGCTGAGCATATGTTGGGGTGTGAGTCCGGCGCATTTGCGGCAAATGCGCAATCGATTGTGCAGTCGAGCATTGCTATCACACCCGCAAATCAATTGTCAACTGAATTTTCCTGCTCGCCGGCAGCCAAAGTCTGCCGCGCCAGGCATGCCGGCGCCCACCCTCCCACGCGCTCACACCCGCCAGGCTCGATCCCCGGCCTGGACACCCTGCCGCAACGCCAAACGCCCCGTCTTACCCCGCAGGGCCAATATCCCGTGCAGCCGCCCCTCCCAATCTGCGATGATGAAAGAATGTCTCCGCCGCGGCTGCTCATCTAGCAGGAGCACCGGCCGATATTCCTTGCGATGCAGCGCGCTGCCCTGATCTACAACCCGGTCTCCGGCCAGTACTCCGCCCGCCGCGATGCCGCGATTCAGACCGCCGTCGAACTCCTCCGCCAGGCGGGTGTTCACGCCGAAGCCCTCGTCTGCGATGCCCCCGGCCGCGCCACCGAACACGCCCGGCGCGCTGTCAGTGGCAGCTTCGACACCGTCATCGCCTGCGGCGGCGACGGCACCGTCCATGAGATCCTGCAGACCCTCGTCGGCACCAATGTCGCCCTCGGCGTCGTCCCGTTTGGAACCGCCAACGCCCTGGCCGCCGACCTCGGCCTCATCGGCCCGCCTCAACACGCCATTCGCAAGCTCCTCCAGGCCCAGCCCACCCGCGTCCCCGTCGGCCGCATCTGCTTCACCAGTCCCGCCGGCCAGCCCGCTTCCCGCTACTTTCTGGTCGCCGCCGGCGTCGGCGCCGACGCCCTCCTCATGTCCCGCCTCGACGCCGGCCTCAAGCGCCGCTTTGGGTATGTCGTCTACCTCGTCGAGGCTTTCCGCATCTGGGCCACCGACTCCTTCCCGCTCTTTGAAGCGGCCTTCACCGTCAACGGCTCCGGCGCCCGCCGCGTCGAGGACGTCTCCCAGCTCCTCGCCGTGCGCGTCCGCTCCTTTGGCGGCGTCCTCCGCGAGCTCGCGCCCGGCGCCACCCTCCGCAACGGCGACCTCCACCTCGTCGCCTTCAAGACCCGCGACCGCCTCCGCTATCTCAGTTTCCTCCTCGCCGTCGTCGCCGGCCGCCACACCTTCTCCCGCCTCATCGAGCACGTCGATGCGCACTCCGTCGCCTGCAGCCCCAGAAACGGCGACCGGGTCTACGTCGAGGCCGACGGCGAAGTCCTCGGCTCCCTCCCCGTCAGCATGGACGCCGTGCCCGATGCCCTCACCCTGCTCATCCCTCCCCACGCCAAACCCTAGGCGCCGCTCCCATCCCACCGGCCGCTTCCCCTTTTTCACCGTCCACTAACCAAGATCCTCGAGCCCGGCCCCGATCACAGCTTCCCGTTCACGCAGCCTGTACAATCCTTCCATGTGCGGGATCGTTGGATATGTAGGCCCCAAGAAAGTGGTTCCGGTCATCGTCGAGGGCCTTCGGCGCCTCGAGTATCGCGGCTACGACTCGGCGGGCATCGCCGTCGGCACGCCTGCCCGCCCCACCCTTGAGGTGCGCCGCGCCTCCGGCAAGCTCGCCAACCTCGAAGAGGTTCTCCGCGACCGCCCTCTCGACGGCACCTTCGGCATCGGCCACACCCGCTGGGCCACCCATGGCCGCCCTACTGAAGAGAATGCCCACCCCCACCGCGACTGCTCCGGCCGCGTCGTCGTCGTCCACAACGGCATCGTCGAGAACTACCTCGATCTCAAGCATGAGCTCACCGCCCAGGGCCATCGCTTTGTCACCGAGACCGACACTGAGATCGTCGCCCACCTCATCGAGCAGATCCAGGCCGAGGCCGAAGCCGCGGGCGCTCCCATCCCCCTCGAGGAGGCCGTCCGCCGCGCCGCCCGCCGTCTCGCCGGGGCCTTTGCCCTCGGCGTCCTCTCCGCCGGCGAGCCCGACAAGATCGTCGTGGCACGGTTTGGCCCGCCCGTCGTCATCGGCGCCGGCGAGGGCGAGTCCTTCGTCGCCTCCGACGTGCCCGGCATTCTCCACCACACCCGCAACATCTACTTCCTCGCCGACGGCGACATGGCCGTTCTCCGGCCCGAGGGCATCACACTCACCGACTTCGACGGCCACCCCATCGAGCGGCCGGTCACCCGCATCCACTGGGACCCCATCCAGGCGGAAAAGGGCGGCTTCAAGCACTTCATGCTCAAGGAGATCTGGGAGCAGCCCCGCGCCATCCGCGACACCACCCTCGGCCGCGTCTCCCTTGACTCCGGCTCGGTCTTCCTGGCCGAGATGGAGATTCCCGACGCGGAGCTGGCCCGCGCCACCAGCATCAACATCGCCGCCTGCGGCACCAGCTGGCACGCCGCCCTCACCGGCAAATACATGATCGAACGCCTGGCCCGCCTTCCCGTCGACGTGGACTACGCCAGCGAATACCGCTACCGCAACCCCATGGCCGGCCAGGGCGCCCTCGGTCTTCTCATCACCCAATCCGGCGAGACCGCCGACACCCTCGCCGCCCAGCGCGAGATGATCGCCCTCGGCTCGAAGACCGTCGCCATCTGCAACGTGGTCGGCGCCATGGTCGCGCGCGAGGCCCACGGCGCCATCTACACCCACGCCGGCCCGGAGATCGGCGTCGCCTCCACCAAGGCCTTCACCGCGCAGCTTACGGCGCTCTTCCTGCTGGCCCTCAAGATGGGCCAGTTGCGCGGCAAGCTCGACCGCGCCCAGTCGGTCGCGCTCATGGAGGAGCTGGGGCGCGTTCCGGCTCGCATCGAAGAGGTTCTCCGCACCTGCTCCGCCCCGTGCGAGCAGCTCGCACGGGAGTTCTCGACGGCGCGGGACTTCCTCTACCTCGGACGCGGCATTCACTTCCCCATCGCCCTCGAGGGCGCGCTCAAGCTGAAGGAAATCTCCTATATCCACGCCGAGGGCTACCCGGCCGGCGAGATGAAGCACGGGCCCAACGCGCTCATCGACGAGACCCTCCCGGTGGTGGTGCTGGCCACGCGGGACCAGGCCGATCCCGCCTCGAAGCTGCGCTACGAGAAGACCCTGTCCAATATTCAGGAGGTCACGGCCCGGTCCGGGCGGGTCATCGCGGTGGCCACCGAGGGCGATGAGACCATCGGCAAGCTGGTCGAGCACACCATCCACATTCCGCCTACCATGGAGCTGCTCTCGCCCCTGCTCGAGATCGTGCCCCTGCAGTTGCTCGCCTATTACATCGCCGTACGCCGAGGCTGCGACGTCGATCAGCCTCGCAACCTGGCAAAGTCCGTCACCGTGGAATGAGATGGCCGCCGGCCGCCCCGAAGCGGAATGGCGCCTGGCCCATTCTCTGGCTATCGTTGTTCCTGAGTCGAACCTGTCTCGACCTACACTGCCTGTGATTTTGTGACCAGAAGAGAGGGATCGATCGGAAGGCGGCGCAGCCTCTTGCCGGTCGCGGTAAAGACTGCATTGGCAACTGCGGGCGCCACCGGAGGAACGCACGTCTCTCCCATGCCCGCCGGAGGCTCGCTGCTGGGAACGAGATAGACTTCAATCTCGGGAGCCTGATTGATCCGCAATACCTGGTAATCGTTGAAATTGCTTTCAGCCACTGCGCCGTCCGCGATGGTGATCTCCCCGCTCAGTACCGGAGTGAGCGCAAAGTTGATTCCGCCTTCTGCCATCGCACGCACGCCGTCGGGATTCACTGCGGTTCCGCAATCGATGGCGCACGCCACGCGTTTGACAGTCACGGAGCCGTCTGCGTCAACGGCAACCTCGGCGACGATCGCAACGTAGCTGCCGGCGAACGAGTGGCATGCGATCCCACGCCCCTGGCCCGCCGGCAGTGGCCTGCCCCAGTCCGCCTTTTCGGCGGCCAGCCGCAGCACCGTCTGGAACTTGCGGTTGTTCACAGCGCTGGCGGCTGCCGCCGCTTCCTGATGTTTAGCGGCATCGGTCTTTTTTGGTTGATCACGGTCTTGCTGGTCTTGAGCTTGCGATGCATCCAGCAGCTTGATCCGGAACGCGCATGGATCCTGTCCCGCGGCATGAGCCACTTCGTCGATGAAGCACTCGTTCGCAAAAGCATTAAAGGAAGATTCCACGCTGCGCCACCAGGCGCGCGGCACCGCAGACTGCACCGGCGCATAGTCCACGTGAAAGTTTGGCACGGCATAGTGCGGCACATCGGCGCCACCGATCTCCTGCGATGCCACGTGCTTCGGATCGCGCAGGCTTTCGGCTGAATCGAAGACCGACCGGATGGGCGTGGTGACGATGCGATGTTTCCAGGCCAGCAGTTGATTCCGGGAATCGAGCCCCGCTGTCATGCGGTGAAATGTGTATTGGCGGTAGAAGTCGTGCTGCATGTCGTCCTCGCGCGACCACAGCAGTTGCACCGGGACCTTCATCTCTTTTGCCACCTGCCACGCCTCCGCCTGATAGTCCCACTGATAGCGCCGCCCAAACGATCCGCCGGAGCAGGTCACGTGCACGGTGACTTTCTCCTTCGCAACTCCGGCGAGCGCCGCAATCTCGGCCTGCGTCTCGGCGGCGATCTGCGTAGGCGACCACACCTCGATGCCGTCCTCGCGAACCTGGACCGTGGTGTTCATCGGCTCCATCGTGGCGTGGGCCTGGAAAGGCAGCTCATAAGTTGCTTCAACCGTCTTTGCCGCGGAACTCATCGCCTGCTCCACGTTGCCGCGATCGGCCGCCACGCAGGTTGCCGGCGCCAGCGACTGCGCGCGCATCTGTTCCTGGATGCTCGCGGTGGTTTCGTTGCCGCCCGGCCCCTTGTCCCATGTAAGCTGCAACGCGCGCCGCCCCTCCAGCGCGGCCCACGTCGAATCGGCGACCACCGCGACCCCGCCCGCCACATGGATGTGAAGGTTCCAGGTGGGCACACTGTCGATGGGCGGCAATGCGAACACCGCGCGCACGCCTGGAAGGGCCTTTGCCCGAGCGTCGTCGACGCTCGCAAGCTTTCCTCCGAAGTATGGGCAGCGGGCAATGACCGCGAACAGCATTCCCGGCAGGCGGACATCGATTCCAAAGATTGCGCTACCGTTTACCTTGGAGGGCGTATCGACGCGCGGCGTGGGTTTTCCGATGATTTCGAACCGGTCGGGTTGCTTAAGGGGCACGCTTGCCGGCGCGATAGCGGCAAGCTGCGATGCAGTTCCCACCAGCTCGCCATACGTGACTCGCCGGCCGGTAGGAAGGTGAACCACCGTGCTCTGTGTGGCGCGGCAGTCCCTCCTGTTGACGTTCATCTGCCGCGCCGCTGCAGTCAAGAGCAGCTCGCGGGCCTGGGCGCCGGCCTCGCGCAGCGAAGTCCAGCAGCTCGTCGTTCCGCCGCTTCCGCCAGTTGACAGGTGTTTGTAGATGGCAGGATCGGTGGGAGCCTGCTCGACGCGGAGCGTGGCCCAGTCAGCCTCCAGCTCTTCGGCGATCAGCATGGCGTCCACCGTTCGCGATCCCTGCCCCAGTTCCGGGATCTCGACCAGCACCGTCGTGATGTTGTCGGGTGTGATGCAAATCCAGGCATTGGGAGCGAATTGGCTGCTCGTGGGCGAAGCCAAATCTTCCCCGCGGTTCGAGCCCGGCAGGCAAACGCCCAGGATGAGCGCGGCTCCGGTTTTCAGAAGTTCGCGACGACCCATGCGCGGTGTAGCGATCATGCCTGGTGCTCCTGGGCGGCGCGGGCAATGGCTCGCCGTATTCTCTGGTAGGTTGCGCAGCGGCAGATGTTGCCGGACATGCCGCTGTCAATCTCTTCCCGGCTGGGATGCGGAGTCTCTTTGAGTAAGGAAGCGGCCTGCATGATCTGTCCGCTTTGGCAATAGCCGCACTGCGGAACCTGCTCCGCGATCCAGGCGCGTTGCACGGGATGGCTGCTGTCAACCGACAGGCCCTCGATGGTTGTGACCTGCTTCGAGCCAACGGATGCGATCTCCGTCAGGCAGGAGCGTTCCGCGCGGCCATCAAGATGAACCGTGCAGGCGCCGCATAAGCCCATTCCGCAGCCGTATTTGGTCCCGGTGAGGTGAAGCACATCGCGAAGGACCCAGAGAAGCGGCATCTTCTCATCGGCGTTTACGGTGCGCATGACACCATTTACCGCAAGGCGAAACTCCGGCACAAGGCACCTCCACCTTCAATCTGCAAAGATCGGAACCCGCAAGCAATCGCCTTGCAGGGAAAGCCGTGGTTTTTGCAGGGAACGATCGCGGGAGGTCGAGCGCGCGGCGGCAAGCAGTATGGGAGACGTTCGCGCCCGCTTGCTTGGAGCGGCGGGCAAAAAGTTGTGGCAGGGCCTGTGCCGACGGGCTATTATCAGACACACCACTCTCACCCGGCGGATGATGGTGTGCGCCAGATCATTCAGTCCGGCAAAGGTGCAACGCCGGGTTTTCCAACCAGCGACAAACGTCAGTCGGATGAGCCCGCAGCTTGTCTCCGCAGCCTTCAGGCCCTAACAGCCTGTGGTGAAAGTCTCGTTTTGAAAGGGCACGACTTCAGTCGTGCCGTAAGAGGCTTAAGAATCAGCGCGGCTTTAGCCGCTGAGGGAAGGTCTTAGCGAAGTTTTGACTTGCACCACAGGCTCTAGGTCAACATTGTTACGACTCAATGCGGACGGCAGGGCTCTTCGTAGCTCATTCGCTGCAAATTAGGCGGTCTCGCCTGCAAATCTCTTTACCCTCTTGCTATGCCCGGCCAAAAATGGAAGGAAGTGCGGGATTCGGCCCAGGAAAAGATCGAACACACGAGAGGGACGACTCCGCCATCTACGGGAGCCAGGTTGCAACCGCGGAGAACAGCGAGGGAGCTGAAGTGAAAACTGAGCTGCTCAGCCATGAAGATCACGAGAAGACGAACCGTTCGAAGCACGATGCGAAGTTTGCCGCGCGCTTCCCTGGCTGGATGAACGGTTACTTCGTTTTGTTTACTCTGACCGGCATTCTCGCCCTGGTGACCGCGAACGAATGCCACTCGATCACCAGCATTCCCTCTCTCGCCTACGGCGTCGTCCTGTGGGCCTGGTGGGCGCTCATCGGCAGCGCGCTCTGGAAGCTTGGCGCCAGGCTGCCCGCGGTCACGAGCTTCACAGCCGGAGTCATCTTCATCCATATAACGGTCGCCGCCGCGCTCGGCGCGGTCCATCTGTGGCTGTTGTGGGGCGTAGGCTACGTCACGTTGGGCGTGAGCGGTTATATGAGCTCTGCTCTGCTATGGCGGTATCTGATGAACCTGAACCGCTATGGCATCGAGATCCTGATCTACGGTTTTGTCTTCGGCATCATCGGAATCATCCAACACCAGATGCGCGCCCAGCGCGAAAAGATGAAGTCGCTCGAGCTTGAGCGCCAACTTTCGGTCGCACAGTTGCGCGCGCTGCAGATGCAACTGGAGCCGCACTTCCTCTTCAACACGCTGAACGCCATCACCACTCTTGTGGAACTCGACAGGCAGGCCGAGGCCGTGGAGATGCTCGGCCATCTGAACGCAATTCTCAAAAGCACGTTGAAGAGGACCGTGCCGGAAAAGGTTCCGCTCTTCCAGGAACTGGAGGTCGTAGAAAACTATCTGGCTATTGAACAGGTACGGTTTGCCGACCGGCTGCGCATTGAGATCAAGGTCGAGCGCGGCGCACTCGACAGCCTGGTGCCCTGTTTTCTGTTGCAGCCGATCGTGGAGAACGCCATCCGACACGGCATTGCGCACTGCGAAAGCGACGGGTTGGTGCAAGCTTCGGCGCGGCGCGACGGCAACCTGCTGCGCCTGGCAGTGCGAGACACGGGGAAGGGGCCCAACGGCGCTGCCAAGCCCGGCAACGGCATTGGCCTGAAGAACACGCGCGAGCGGCTCGCCCACTTCTACGACACAACCTATGATATGAAGGCAGGACCGCTCGCATCCGGCGGTTTTGAGGTCGCAATTGCCATTCCATACGAACGAAGCTGAATGACGCTGAGAGCACTCATTGCCGACGATGAACCGCTGGCGCGTGAGCGGCTCAAGCTCCTGCTGGCCGGCGACAACGATGTTGCCGTTGCCGGGGAGTGCCGCAATGGTCACGAAACCGTCGCGGCGCTCAAAGAGAATCGTTACGACCTCTTATTCCTCGACATCCAGATGCCGGGCGCCACCGGGTTCGACATTATCGAGCAGGTGGGCGCTGCGCACATGCCTTTCGTGGTGTTTGTGACTGCGCATAACCACTACGCAGTGAAAGCCTTCGCAGTGAATGCGCTCGACTACCTCACCAAGCCTGTAGAGCCGGAGCGGTTGAAAGACGCTTTGGAGCGCGTGAAATTGAAGGTCGCTTCCCAGGCTGCGCTCCTGACGCAGGAGCAGTTGAGAGTGGCATTGGCCGCGCTGAGCAGCGGCGACTCGGCGCGGCGCGAATATCCGAAGCGTCTGCTTGTGCCGAACGGCGTGAAAGATTCCTTTGTCAATGTTGATGAAATCGAGTGGATTGAAGCCGCCGACTACTACTCCTGCCTGCACATCGGCGCAAAGAGCCTGATGCTCCGCGAGCCCATCAAACAGCTCGCGGAAACTCTCGACCCCAGGAAATTCGTTCGCGTCCATCGCTCGGCTATTGTGAACATCGGCTGCGTCCGTGAGATCCTTCGCGAAGGGCGCAAAGAGGGATGGGTTTTGCTCTCGAATGGCAGTCGCCTCAAGATGAGCAAGGCGGGGTGGCAGAACCTGCTGGCTTCAAGCCGCTCGTAGGCTCTTGCGTGCTGCGGGCGGCCGCGACCCTCCGGCCACATGCTGCCCGCTGATTTCCTGCATGAATCTCCATACTCCCCGCGCGCTACGCCGTTTGCCTGCGTAGCGCTCGACCGCCCTCTCACTATCAGCAAAAGCGAAGATGGAGCGGTCTCCCCATGGCCGCCTTTTCGCCGGCCCATTGCCGAGTTCAATCGATCCTGGGATGTGCGGCGTGGCCGGTTACAGCATCTTCGCTTCTACTGCCTACAGAACCAGTGCTGCCGAGTGGCTTTTTCCTGAAGAAAAGGCCACCTTGAAGAATGCAGCAATGTTGATAAGTGAAGCGAAAATGCTCTAGAAACTGGACCTTGCCCGAATTCAGAACCTCGGCCCGCCTGCTGCGCCATCGATTGGTGACATGCCCGGACAACATTACCTATCCCGGCAATCCTGCGCATCTTCGAATACTGAGCCGGTTACGGCGCCTCACGGTATTCTAGAGTCCTGCTGACACTATTAGGGTGGTGGCGCCGGGAGCCAATTTTACTGAGTTCTAGGATTGAGGAGTGACGCATTCCGGGTCCCCGGCGCGCCGCTTTTGCGCGTTGGGGCAGAACCCCATCCGCCCCAAGAGTGTTAACAGGCCTGGAAACGACTGCTCAAACCATTCGCTTTCCAAATCGGCCTTTGGTCCACACGTCAACCCGCCTGACTCAGCCCGCATTGGAGAGATGTCCTCACAAATGGACCTGCCCCAGCCAATTCCGCCGGCCCCCCGCACCGAACTTCTCACTTCTTCGACCCGGAACCTCCTCCCCTGGCTGGTTGCGGTCGCCTTTTTCATGGAGTCGCTCGACACCACCATCCTCAATACCGGCGTCCCCGTCATCGCCAAAGCCCTCAGCGTCACCGCCCTGGCCATGAAAGCCGTGCTGGCCAGCTATACGCTCGCCCTTGCCATCTTCATCCCCATCAGTGGCTGGATGGCCGACCGCTTCGGCACTCGCCGCGTCTTCTCCGCCGCCATCGGGATCTTTGTTCTTGGCTCCCTGCTCTGCGGAATCTCCACCGATATCCACGAGCTTGTGTTCTGCCGTGTGCTCCAGGGCTGCGGCGGCGCCATGATGGTTCCCGTCGGCCGTCTCACGCTGGTCCGGGCCTTTGCCAAGCATGAACTCGTCCGCGTGATGAGCTTCGTCTCCATCCCCGCCCTGATCGGCCCCATGCTCGGTCCGGTCGCCGGCGGCCTCATCGTCGATTACCTCCACTGGCGCGTCATCTTCTTCCTCAACATTCCCATCGGCCTTCTCGGCCTGGTCATGGTCTACCTCCGCCTGCCCGACTACCGCGAGCAGGATACTCCGCCTCTCGACCTGCTGGGCCTCATCCTCTTCGGCTCCGGCATAGCCCTGCTCTCCTATGTGCTCGAAGTGTTCGGCGACCACACCCTCAGCGTCCGCGAAGTCTTCGGCCTGCTCGCGATTTCGTCGGGCCTTCTTGCCGGCTACTGGTTGCATGCGAGGGAGACTCCCTTCCCCCTGCTCCGGCTCGCGCTCTTCCGGCTCCGCACCTTTCGCGCGGCCGTCGGCGGGGGATTCATCACTCGTCTCGGCATCGGCGGCGTGCCATTTCTCCTGCCCCTCCTGTATCAGATCGGCCTGGGTTATACCCCTGTCGAATCGGGACTCCTCATTATGCCCCAGGCCCTCGCCGCCATGGTGATGAACGCATTCATGACCCGCCTGCTGCGCCGTTTCGGCTACCGCTCGATCCTGATCTCCAATACCTTCATCATCGGCATCCTGCTGGTGCTCTTCGCCACCATTGGCCTGCACACGCCGTTGTGGGTTATCGTGCTGCTCGCCTTCCTCTACGGAGCCTTCAGCACTCTGCAATACACCAGCATGAACACATTGGTCTACGCGGACGTCATCGAAGAGGACACCAGCGCCGCCAGCACCATCTTTGCCACCATACAGCAGATGGCCCTCAGCTTCGGCGTTGCCATCGCCGGCCTCGCGACCGCCTTCTTTCTCCCCGAGCACATCTGGTCGGTTCCTGTGGTTTTCATCCACGGCATTCATAAGGCCTTCGTCGCCCTCGGTATCCTGACCGTCCTCTCCACCGCGGTCTTCCGCAATCTGCGCCGCCGTGACGGGCTCTCCATAAGCCGGCAGAAACTGGTTCATGCCGGATAATCCATTCACATCGCAGCGCCGCCATCGGGTCGGCTTCCATGGCGCCATGCGCAGGGACAAGGCACGCCACGCTGGCATCTTCGGAAAACTGGTGCAGACCGGAGAAAGAATCTCAAGTAGCTTTTTCATCTCCGGGGGCTCATTGCGGCCCCCAGCCAGCCCCCCATGCTCTATGCGTCTACCGCATGTGAATCTGCCCGCGGATTTCTCCGGAGGGAAACATCGCGGTGTGGACGTTCACATAGGCGTTGCCGGTGCGAATCGCGGTGAGCAATCCAGCCATGTCGCCCGGAGTTATGCCTTGGGGAATGACCGAATCGCCATTGGTGGCCGGAAGTACACTCACGTCGGCGGCCGTGATGGTGCCGGTCACCGTGCCGGAAGCGGGGCACGCCGGCTTCGGCCCTCCGCAGAGGAAGACCGCCACTCCGCCGTTCGTCTTGCTCGCGCCAAAGTGAATGTGGGCCTGCGTTACCGCGCTGCTCATGCCCGCGTAGGACAGCTCGTAGGTGATGGTTCCGTCTTCATTGATCCGGGCGCTGAAGTTCCCGTGGCTCTGCGTCAGAACTGCCGGGACCTGGTTCAGAGAGATCAACTCGGCGCTCAGAGAGGCCGCGTGATCCCAGTCCTGCGCGCCTGCTGCGTCCGGCTGCCATGCGTAGGCGAACAGGACGGCGATGACAGCCAGCGATCTGGCTGCGGCGGTGATCCATGCTTTTTTCATTGGAGTTTCTCCTCAAGGTTGGCAAGGGCCCGTGCCCTCCGGGCCCTCGGGTTATACGCATCTCGCTGCGGGTGCGATGAGTCCTTATGCGCCCCGCTGCCGCGGTTCCACAGCTACGGTATTTTTTGAGTGATTGAGGCTGAGTGCCCTCATCAACCGCAGGGCCGTTCTGGTGTAGTCCGCCGCAAATCTCATCGGTTATGTTTTGTATCAGGGCACGACTTCAGTCGTGCCGAGACACGCCTGTTTCGAAGATTGGGGCTTTAGCCCCTGCTGTCATCCGCTCTGCCTGCCTGCTGAATAACATCCCGTATTTCCGGCGGACCACACCAGGTCGCTGACCGTTTGATCTTGTACAACCGAGGGTGCCCCAGGTCCCGGGTCCCCGGCGAGAGATTTTTGCTCGCTGGGGTGGAGGTCCCGGTTTTGGGACCTGGGATTGGCAATCGAACGCACCCAATCAAACGGTCAAACGCCTAGTTGACCACCGGACCGAAGTTGCATCCTGCGGGCGCGTTGAGCGTGGTCGCATCGCCCACAATCAGCAGCGTGGGATCGATGGCGCCGCCGGCGGTCAACTGCGACTTGCCGAAGAATGCGATCCCAAAAGGCGAGGCCGAGCTGACCGCGGCCAGGTCTCCGAGATTGTCGAAGGCGATGCCGTTCGGCGAGCTGAGCGTCGCATTCATGTTCTCCATCACCGGGCTGAGCGTGACCGCCGGGGTCGGGTCGCCCGTGGCCATCAGGCTCTGCGGCGTGAACTCCACCAGCGTGTTGGGGGCATTCGCGTTGCTCGACCAGAGATCGCCGTTGCTGTCGAAGATCAAGGCCCACGGCGCCTGGATCGAGCCCTTGCCGTCGTCGGAGAGCGTCACGTCCGGCATCAGCGAAACCGTGCCCGCGCTCTGGGGAAGACTCTGCTGCTTGAATTCGAAGATGGTGGTGGTGCCGTTGTTCGCCACAAACAGGTCTCCCGCGGCGTCGAAGGCGATGCCCAGCGGCCCGGTGAACGCCGGGTTGGAAGTAATGGTGACGTTCGGCGACGCCTTGAGACTCGTGGCCCCAAGCTGCGCGGGCGTAAACACGTACACCGCGTTGGCGCCGTTGTCGCTTACCCACAGGTCTCCCTTGTCGTCAAAGACCGCCTGTTGCGGGAAGACGAAATCGGGCGAACTGATGGTGATGTTGGGCGAGGGGTTGTTGTTGGTGCCCAGCGCGGCAAGCTGTGCCGGCGTGAACTCATAGAGTGCCGGATTCACGTTGCCGCCCGCCGCCACCGTCCCGCCGTCGATCACCCAGAGGTCGCCGGAGGCGTCGAACACCACTCCCTGCGGCGCTCCGAAGGCTGTGCTGTTGTTCACCAGGTGCGGCGCCATCTGGGTTGAGCCGGCCGCCAGCTGCGAGGGCAGGTACTCGAGGACGTTGGTTCCGTTCGCGACCCAGAGCGCCTTGTCGAGAACGGGAGGAACCTGCGTGGTGGGACCGGTGCTCTTGGCTGTGAGCATGGTCCCGTTTGTGCATCCCGCGGTGAAGGCCATCATCACCGTCGCAAACCCGGCGATCAGCCCTAAGCAAACCGGCCTGCCCCACGGTCTCCGCAGGTCGCCGCCCTCCTGTTGCATGTTGGTCGTTCCGTTGTTCATCTTCTTTTCCTCATGATTCGGAGAATTTGGCCGCATTCCGCTGCCTACCTCTTGAAGCGACAGTCGAAGTCGGATTCCCTCATCCGCGGCGCAACTTTTTGGGCGGGCCGGCAAACCGGCCCGATTTCCGCCCGTTCTGCGCTATAATTTGCGTGCAGCGAAAAAACCTCGATCCTTCGCGGCTTCGCGCACTCGGGCCTGGCGGCAACGCGCATCTTGCCCGGCCTCCGCAACCGGCCAGATTCCCCAGATCGTGTTCTGCCCGTTCCGCTTGGAAATCTGAAGGTCGCCTTCCGGAGTTAACTGCATGGAGATGCCTCTCGATCGTCCAGCCGTTACGCAACTCCTGCGGCAGTGGAGCAGCGGCGACAAGGCCGCCCTCGACGAGTTGATGCCGGTCGTTTATGGCCAGCTCCATAAGCTGGCCTCGCGCTGCATGCGCGATGAGCGCCCCGGGCATACCCTGCGCGCCACCGCCCTGGTGAACGAGGCGTACCTGCGCCTCATCGATTCCGACGTTGCCTGGCAGGATCGCGTGCATTTCTTCGCTGTGTCGGCCCGTTTGCTGCGCCGCATCCTCGTCGATCACGCCAAAGCCAGGCGCCGTTACAAGCGCGGGGGCGACGCGGAGAAGATTCCCCTCGATGAAGCCGTGCTCGTCGGCCCTCAATCGCCGGCCGCATTACTCGATCTCGATCTGGCCCTCGAGCGTCTCGCCGCTCAGGACAAGCGCAAAAGCGAGATCGTCGAGCTCCTTTGTTTTGGCGGCCTCACCTATGACGAGACCGCGGCGGCTCTTCACATCTCTCCCGCCACCGTCCACCGCGAGCTGCAACTGGCCAGGGCGTGGCTGCATCGCGATCTATCGCGAGCCGATTCATAGCCGGGACTCTATGCTTCACTCCGCGCAGCGCTGGCAGCAGATCGAATCGTTATTTCACCAGTGCCTCGACTTGCCCGAGGAGTTGCGTTCGCGTTTCCTCACTGAGCAATCGGGCGGCGATCTCGAGTTGCGCAAGGAGGTCGAGTCGCTGCTCGCATCCGCCGCCCAGCCCATGGACTTCCTCGAGCAGCCGGTCATCCAGGCTGCCGGCGATCTCGCCTCCGGACCCGCCGCCAATCGCCTCTCTCCCGGCGTCAAACTCGGCCGTTACCAAATCACCTCGTTTATCGGTTCGGGCGGCATGGGCCAGGTTTATCTGGCCCGCGATACGCAGCTCAGCCGCAATGTGGCCGTCAAGATTCTCTCTCCCGGGCTGACGCTGGATGAACGCGGTCTGCGCCGCCTCGAAAAAGAGGCCCGCGCCGCCTCCGCGCTCAACCACCCCAACATCCTCACCATCTATGAATTCGGAGGCGCCGATGCCCTGCATTACATCGCTTCCGAATACGTCGAAGGCCATACTCTGCGGCGCAAACTTGACGAAGGCCCCCTCCCGCTGCACGCCGCCATCGACATCGCCATCCAGGTCGCCAGGGCCCTCGGGGCCGCTCATGCCTCCGGCATCGTGCACCGCGACATCAAGCCCGAGAACATCGTCATTCGCACCGACAATCTCGTCAAGGTGGTCGATTTCGGAATCGCCAAGTTGAGCGAGTCCCACTCCCGCCAGAGCATCTATCCTCCCGGCCTCGCGCTGTCTCTCTCCGCCAGCCGCGCGGGCATGGTCGTTGGTTCGGCGCGGTATATGTCGCCGGAGCAGGCGCGCGGCCTGCCGGTCGATCCCAGGAGCGACATCTTCAGCCTGGGGATTGTCCTCTACGAAATGCTCTGCGGCAGGTGCCCGTTCGATGGCGAAACCGTCAGCGATGTGATCTCCGAAATCCTGAAGGGCACTCCGCAGAGCCTCGCTGCCATCGTTCCCAATGCGCCCGTCGAACTCCAGCAAATCGTCGCCAAAGCCATGGCCAAGGATCTTGAGGCGCGCTACCAGAATGTGCGCGAGATGCTCGCCGGCCTTGAAGATTTCGCAAGTCATCTCCAATTCGAGGCCAGGTTCCCGGCGCCGAGGCCCGCGCCCCCGGTGGCTGCCCCCGCAAAACCGCCGCGCGCATCAATGCCGCGCGGCGCCAGGCTTGCGTTGGCGCTGGTGGTCGTTTTTCTCGCGGTCGCCGCGGGCGTATTCGCAATACTCCATGGCGGGCAGGCCGCCTCGCCCACGCAGGCCCATCCGCGCACCCTCGCCATTCTCCCCTTTCACAACCTGCGCCAGGACGCGTCGCTCAATTATCTCGGCTTCTCCCTTGCCGACGCGATCATTACCGAGTTGAGCTCCGTCAAGGGCCTTATCGTGCGTCCTTCCGCCTCCATCTACGCTTACCGCGATCGCACCGTCGATCCCCAGGAGGTGGGCCGCGAGCTGCACGTGGACACGCTTCTCACCGGCGGATTCCTCAAGGACGGCGACGATTTTCACATCACCGCGCAGCTCATCGATCTCGAGGCGGACCGCATCCTCTGGCGCGATACCATCGATGTCAAATTCAACAACCTGCTTACCGTGCAGGACCGCGTCTCCCGGGATATCGTCAAGGGCCTGGAGCTCGACCTCTCTCCCGACCTGGCGCAAAACGCCAACGCCATGGCCCCGCAGGCCTATCAGGATTACCTGCGCGGCGTCGACTTCTTTTCCACGAACGACTTCTCCCAGTCCATTGCCATGCTGCAGAAATCGGCTGCCCTCGATCCGAATTATGCGCCCACCTGGGCGCAGCTGGGCAAGGCTTATGCCGCCGTGGCCACACTGCAACTGGGCGGGCGCCAACAATATGACCGGGCCCGCACTGCCTACGAAAAAGCCATTGCCCTCGATCCGAATCTGGTCCAGCCCCGCATCTACATGGCGAATATGCTCACCGACACCGGCAGCGTGGAGCAGGCCGTCCCGCTGCTGCGCTCGGCGCTGCAGACCGCGCCCAACGATGCCGAGGCGCATTGGGAGCTCGGCTACGCCTATCGCTTCGCCGGCATGTTGCAGCAGTCCGTCGACGAATGCCAGCGGGCCCGCCAGCTCGATCCCCAGGTCAAGCTCAGCACCTCCGAGATCAATGCCTATCTATACCTTGGCGAGTACGCCCGATTCCTCGACAGCCTGCCCAGTCTGGATGTGGCCTATGTGCTCTTCTATCGCGGCTTCGGCGAATACTACCTGCACAACGCGCAGCAGGCCGCCCGGGACTTCGATCGCGCCTACACCCTCAACCCCGACCTGATCCAGGCCAAAATCGGCGAAGTCCTCAGCGACTCGATCCACGGCCGCCGCGACGCCGGACTCACCCTCCTGCACGCCACCCAGGATGCAATGGAAGACCGCGGCGTAGGCGACGCGGAGAGCATGTACAAGATTGCGCAGGCCTACGCCGTGCTCGGCGATAGGCACGATGCCCTTCATGCCCTCAGCCACACCGTCGAAGGCGGCTTCTTCTGCTCTTCCTGCTTCGCCACCGATCCCCTGCTGGCCGGCATTCGCGCCGACCCCGAGTTCCAGCGGCTGAGCAACGACGCCCGCAGCCGCCACGACGAGTTCAAGGCTCAGTTTTTCTGAGCCGACCCTGCCCTGCGGCCGCGCCCCATGCATCTTCCGCGCCACCGCCCGCGTAAGCCCGGGCGGCGTCTTTCCTGCCCATCGCTCCCCGCAATAAGCGCAGAACCCGGTGAACCGGCACGACCGATTTCTGCCTGGCCCGTGAGGGGATTCAGAGATAACCGTCGCTTAAAATCAGCAGAGGGCCTGACGGGCAGACTTGCGCAACCCGCAATCGAGGTATCGTCGATAGCTGCTCAAATTCGAGTCCGATGTGCAGGAGGCAGTAGTGAAGCTCTTGGCGAAACTCAACCTGGTCTTCATCGTAGTGTTTGGACTGGGAATATCGCTCATCTCCTATAACGCCCACAATTTCTTGATCAACAGCGCCCGGCAGCAGGTGCTCGAGCAGGCCGAGCTCATGTCTGCGAGCGCGACCGCCACCAAGGCGTATACGGATCAGCAGGTCAGTCCGCTGCTCGAGGAGGCGTCGCGGCATGAGACCACCTTTCTCCCCCAGACCATCCCCTTTTATGCGGCCAACGCGACCTTCCGGCTCCTGCGAGCGTCCCATCCCAACTACTCGCTAAGCGAAGCCGCTCTCAATCCCACCAACCCCGACGATCGCGCCGAGGCCTGGGAAGCCGATCTCATCAACTATTTCCGCAACAATCCCAGCCAGGGTGAACACGTCGGCCAGCGCGGCACGCCGCTGGGACCGGTCCTCTATGTCGCCAACCCCATCGTCGCAGGGCAGGGCTGCATGGTCTGCCACAGCGTGCCCTCGCTGGCGCCGCGGTCCATGGTGCAGCATTACGGCCGGGATAACGGGTTCGGCTGGACGCTGAACCAGGTCGCGGGCGCTCAGATTGTCTCCGTGCCCATGTCGGTCCCCATCGCCATCGCCAATCGGGGATTCCGCGACCTCCTCATTGGTCTGGGCTCGATCTTCCTCCTCACCATCCTGCTCATCGACGTGGCCCTCTATTTGATCGTGATTCGCCCCCTTCGAAGAGTGTCGAAAAACGCCGACATCGTCAGCAAGGGAGAAGTGGATATGCCTCCCCTCGCCGTGCGCGGCCGCGATGAAATCGCCGAGGTGACCGCTTCGTTCAACCGGATGCACACCAGTCTGGTGAAAGCCTTCGAACTTCTCAACGGCTGAGGCTATTGGTGCCGGGAACGGAGAAAAGCGGCGCGGTCGGCATCGCAGTTGATCTGCTTGGCGGCTTCGCGATAAATGGTATCGGGATCCTGGGTCTTTTCCGCCAGCCGCTTGATGATGATTTTGGCCACCGGACCGATGTAAACCGCCAGCTTGCGGCTGATCTCCTCGAGGGGAAGGCTCTGCAGTCCGCTGCTCGACGCCGGTTTCGGTTGCATCCACTCGTCCGAGCGGCTCGCGCGAACCGGGGCCGGCAGAATCGGCGCGGCGGAGACGGTTGGTTCCGGCAGCATACCGGCCACGCCTTCAATCGCCTCCAGAAACGCTTCGGCAGTGGGAAACCGGTCGGCGGGATCTTTGGCCAGGGCGCGCATGATCGCCACCGAGAGGGGCACCGGAATCGCGGGCGCGACCTGGTGTGGCGGAGTGGGAACCTGATGCACATGGCCCATCATGATCTCGTAATCGGTCTTGCCGGTGATCGGCAGTTGTCCGGTGAGCAGCTCGTAGAGAGTAACGCCCAGCGAGTAAAGGTCGGAGCGCGTGCTGGCTCTGGCTCCGCTCACCTGCTCCGGCGACATGTAGCTGAGCGAGCCGAGCAGGTAGCCGGCGCGGGTCAGTTCGCCCGGCCCTCCTGCAATGGCGATGCCGAAGTCCAGCAGCTTCACCTCGCCCGCCCCTGTGATCATGATGTTGGATGGCTTGATGTCGCGATGCACCACTCCCAGCGCATGCGCATAAGCAAGGGCGTGAAGCACCTGCGCGGCGATCTGCATCGCCTGCGCCAGCGTGAACGCGGTCCTCAGCCGGCGATCCCGCAGCGTTTCGCCCTGCACCAGCTCCATCACCATTACGAGCTGGTTCTCGTAGTAGAAAGCATTGTGCAGCGCGGCGATGTTGGGATGGTTCAGCGTGGCCACGGTCTGCACCTCGCGCCGGAATCTCTCCACCATCTCCGCGGTGCCCGACTGGTCGGGCAGCAGGATCTTCATGGCTTCCCGGCGCTGCGAAATCTTGTGCCGGACTTCGTAGACCGCGCCGAGGCCGCCCGCGCCGAGCCGCGCCACAATCTCGTAATCGCCGATGCTTTGTCCTGCTTCGAAGGCCATGGGAGCGCGGTGATCATCGCGTCACCAGCACCTCTGCATCATAACGTCTGCGCCGCGGGACTGCATATCGGCGCGCCATAAACGCCCGCAGCTAACCCGGCGGGGAGCCGGGGCCGGCCAGCGCCATCCCGGAGTTCGTTTGGGTTCGATTTGAAGGGCACGGGCTTTACAGCTAACGCGAGAAAAGCAATGATGAGCTGCATGGGCTCCAGCCTGCGATGGCTTCATGCCGGCGCAAACTCGTAGGTCCACTTGCCCGACGAGACAGGTTGCGTCGAGTTCATCAGAATGCGGTAGATCTGCGGTCCCCAGCTCGCGCGCAGGCCCGCATCTGCAAGCTCGATGGTCTCCACCTTCGGCGTCAGCGCGGCCGCGTCGTACTTGAGCAGGGAGGCCTTTCCTTGTCCCGAACCGGGTGCGAGGGAAAGCATGCTCCGGCCCGGCGTGGCCGCGCGCGGCGTCATCACCGACAGACTCACCGGAACAGCTCTTTCCAGTTGAAAGTTCTCTTCCACCACGACCTTGTTGAGTCTGCGGTCGAGGGTGACGGTGCGGATCCAGGAAGCCACGCCCGCTTCTTGCGGGTAAGCCGGGGCGATGTTGAATGAATAGCTGGCGCGGTCGTCATTGCTCGCGTACCGGCGCTCGGTGGCTCTGTACTGCACTCCGTTGTGCTGCATCACCCCGCCGATCGTAGGCAGGTTGTGGTACGCGGACTGCATGGTCCAGATCGTGTAGCGCTCCGGACTGAATGTCTTTGCCGTGTATGCCTCGACGCCGACATCGATCGCCACCGGCTGCCCGTCCTGGTAGATGATGTAGCTGCCGGTGTCGTTGTGGCTGTGGCTGCGGCCGTTGTTGCAGGCGAGCACGGCAAAGTACATCCCTTCCGCCGAGCTGGCCCTGATGCGCGCCGTGACCAGGCCCAGGTCGGGATAGTAGCAGTCGCGCAACAGAACATCGGCGCCTGGGTCCGCACGCAGCTCCTGCGCTTCGAGCAGCTGGGGAAGTGCGCGCGACATCCTGGGCAGCGCTATGAAGCGCTGCGCGTTCGGATTGCGGCCTGTGCCTTCAGGCGTGCGGTGGTGCGCTGTGTAGGCGCCGAACTCCTCGAGTTGCTTGTCATGCACCGCCCTGCCAAAGCGCCAAAGCAGGTCGCCATCCGGCCCGGCGTGAACGTGCGCGTCGCCGTAGTCGATGTAGTTGTTGTCGCAGATGTGCGCATTCAGGATGTAACGGCCCATCAGGTCGATGAAGGGCGTCGAGAGAATTCGGGTGGCGTGGCCGGTCGCGCCGTCGATCATGCTCACCGCCTCGAAATAGCACATCGGCGAAGCGCTGAAATAGCCCGGCCCCTCTTCCTCGCCGGCGTCCGGCCAGTACTGGTTAAGGTACAGGTCGAGGCTGCGGAGAATGCGCATGGTCTCGAAGATACGCAGTTTGGGGTCCTGCTCGAGCAGCAGGTTGGCCACCATCAGATTGGAGTTGATCCAGGGCGTCCAGTTGTTGAGCCGGGCACTGTGGCCGTTCTTCTTCTCAAAGCCCATCCACCAGAAATCGTCGCGCTCGCGGGCCGGCTTGAGGATGCGGCGCTCGGCCTCGAGACGGATGCGCGGAACGATGAGCGGCGAGACGCCGTGAAGCTGCTCGCCGACAAGGTACTGGGTCCAGGCCAGCAACTGCACCGTCTCTGCGCCGAAAAGCTCGATCACCGGATCGGTGACGTCGGGCAGGCCCACCCCGGCCTTCTGCATGCCAAGGTGAGCGGGCACCCCCCAGAAGCTCTCTTCGCAGATAAGCCAGATGCCGTTGGTGATGTCGTCAAGAAAGCGGCCTTTGCCTTCCAGGCACTCGGCCAGGACAACATCGCGGAGGTGATAGCGGCGGCCGAAGCTCTGCGCCTCGTAATGCGACCGGTTGCCATCCCGGGCGAACTCCAGGAAAGACGTCGCGAGTAGGGCGTGCCAGCCCTCCTGCTGGTCGGCTTCAGCCTGCTTGATGACGGCGGAGTGGAGATCTTCCGGCACCGCCTCCCAGGCCGCCCGGTCAGCCCATCTGGGATAAGGACGGTACTGGTCGACAGGAATCAGGTGATCGGTCAAAAACGACTCAGTGAAGGTCGCGGAGAGAAGATTTTGAGGCGATGTTGCCGGCGTCTGGTCCTGTCCGGCGATTGGAAGCGCATTCAATGAGTGAATCAACTCGTGCTGCCCAAGCAGCGCCATACTGCCCGCAAGAAAATCCCGGCGATTCATGAAAACCCTCTTTCGGCATCGAGCCCGGCGGCCGATCGCTCTCTTTCCGGAATGACGGCCCGGCCGGGGACCCCTAGACCGAGTCGCGTTCCGGCAGCCCGGATGATTACACTCCGGCCCACGGATCTGCGGCTCGCAACTTGCCCGCAAGCCATGATGGTAATTGGAGCGCGGCGTCCAACGAAATTGGCGCTGCGCTTGCGAAGAGGAAGGGAACTCTTTCGTCCGTCAGCAATCCAGGCGCAGCGTCCTCTGTATCTGGCGTGGCGTCCGGTAAGAACTGGCCCCGACGGCGCCCGGCGCGTACAAAATCTCGCCGGTAGTTCCATTCGGGCGATCGTAACCCTGAATGTTCAACGCGTTTTCGTTCGACCAGCCATCTTTCGCGTCGTAGACGTTGTCGCCCCAGGTCTTCCCATCGCAGGGACGAGCGGCAGCCGAGCCGTTGGCGGTATTCACCACCGTGCCCGTTTCCACCTCCCGCACGAAGGCCGAGCGCGCGTTGTTGCGATAGGAGTAGCGGTCGAGGTTCGTTCCATGGGCCCAGACCCGGCTGATCAATCCGCCGCAAGCCGCCGGCCTTCCCCTGTTCCGCTTCGGCGTCCCGCGACATCCAACCTACGGTGTCAAAGCGCATGACCAAGCTCCGACACTGTTGGCTATTGGTCACCGCTTTGTGAATCGGAGATGAAGATTCGCCCGGACCCGGCCGGCACTCTCGATGGAAAACAAGAGTTTAACTGCCAGAATGGCAGCCGGCCATGAAGCTCGGGTTTGGTATCTCGGATGCATCCGTCAGGCTGCCATGCGCGCGCTTCCGGAGCCGGGCATCGTCATCCCGCCTCCATTGCCGCCTGAACGCAAGAGATTCTGTTTTGTATGTACGGGCCGCCTCTTCTGTCGTATGAAAAGCCGCGTCCCGCTGGGCGTCCACACGCAATCACACTGCTGCAACAAGGGGAGATCTTTATGAATCAAGTCCTGTCAGGACAAGCAACGAACGCCGAGAACGGATCGGAACAAGCGGGTGCGCCGGCCGGTCCGGCAGCTCGCTCCAATGCGCCCGTCACCTCCATCCACAATGTAGAAGCCGACGGCGTCCGCCTCTTCTATCGGTCGGCCGGCGATCCCGCCGCGCCCGTGCTGCTCCTGCTCCACGGATTTCCGGCCTCGTCGTTCATGTTCCGCGATCTCATGCCGCGCCTTGCCGACCAGTACCATGTGGTCGCGCCCGATCTGCCCGGGTTCGGATTCACCGTGGTCCCGCAGGAACGCAACTACCGGTATTCCTTCGATGCCCTGGCCCTCACCATCGAGGCCTTCACTGACGCCCTCGCCCTCGATCGCTACGCCATCTACGTCTTTGACTACGGCGCCCCCACCGGCTTCCGTCTTGCCCTCCGCCATCCGGAGCGAGTGACCGCCATCGTCTCGCAGAACGGCAACGCCTATGAAGAGGGGCTCGCCGACGCGTGGGCGCCGATCCGCAAATACTGGGCCCAGCCCACCGCGGAAAACAGGCAGGTGATCCGGGAAAACATCCTCACCTTCGAAGGCACCCGCTGGCAGTACACGCACGGCGTCGCCCATCCCGAGTCGGTCGCCCCGGAATCCTACACGCTGGACGCGGCCCTGCTCGAACGTCCCGGCAATCAGGAGATCCAACTCGACCTCTTTCTCGACTACGCTTCCAACGTAAAACTCTATCCGAGCTTTCAGGAGTACTTCCGTAAGTCGAAGCCGCCCCTGCTGGCCATCTGGGGCAGGAACGACCCCTTTTTCCTTCCCGCCGGGGCCGAGGCATTTCGCAGGGACGTTCCCGGCGCCCAGGTCCGCTTCCTCGATACCGGCCACTTTGCCATTGAGACCCACGCCGCGGAGATCGCCGCCGCCATGAAGGAGTTTCTCCAGGCCCACGGCGTCTCCGGCCGCGAGGCGCAGGCGGCGTCGCGATGAACCCCTCCAACCATGCGGCCACGGTCGTGCTCGTGCACGGAGCATGGGCGGACGGTTCGTGCTGGAGCAACGTCATCCTCCCGCTGCGGCGCCAGGGACTGCACGTCATTTCGGCGCCCATTCCGCTCACGTCGCTCACCGATGACTCCGCCGCCCTGCAACGCGTGATCGAGAGGATCGATGGCCCCGTCGTCCTCGCCGGTCACGCTTATGCGGGCGCCGTCATCGCCGCGGTCCACGATGCCCGCGTCAAGGCTCTGGTCTATATAGCGGCGCTGGCGCCGGATGAAGGCGAGACCGTCGCGGATGTCTTCTATCGCACCGCCCCGCACCCCCAAGCTCCCGCGCTCTCACCCGACGCCCATGGTCTGATCTGGATGCCCGAGGAGGGCTTTGGCCACGCAGTGGCGCACAAAGCCTCCTCCGACCAGTTGGCCATCTCGGCCGCCGTGCAGCGGCCCATCGCGGTGAACTGCATCCAGGAAAAGGCTCCCGCGCCCGCCTGGAAGACGACGCCTTCCTGGTATCTCATCGCCGAAGAAGATCGCATGATCGCGCCCGGAAACCAGCGCTTCATGGCGGAGCGCATGGGCGCCGCCATCCGCGCCCACGCCGTCGACCACTCGCCCATGTACGCCGCGCCCCATCTCGTCATCGACGTCATCGGCGAAGCCGTGCGCGCAGCGGTTGCTGAATAACCTGAGGCTCCAGTGAAGAACGGTTCTGTTGCTATCGTGACGGGCGCCAGCCAGGGAATTGGCCGCGCCACGGCGGTGCGCCTCGCGCGCGACTTCTCCGCCGTGGTCCTGGCCGCGCGCAACCGCGAGGAGCTGGAAGAGACCGCCGCGGCCGTCGACTCCGCCGGCGCCGAATCGCTGCTCTGTCCCCTCGACCTGCGCGAACCTCAATCGGCAGATCTGCTCGTCGGCAGCGCCCTCCACCGCTTCGGCAGGATCGACGCCCTGTTGAACATCGCCGGCGCCGTCCCCCAGATCGATCTGTTCGAAATGACCGATGCGCAGTGGGACGACGGCCTCGCACTCAAACTCCACGGCGCCCGCCGCCTCACCGTCCGCGCCTGGGATGCCTTGAAGGCTTCAGGCGGTTCCGTGGTCCTGATCTCGGGAAGCGCCGCTCTCGATCCCAAACCCGGCTTCGCCGCCGTGGCCGCCGTGAACGCCGCCATCATTGCGCTCGCCAAGGCCTTCGCGGAGCAGGGCATCCGCGACGGTGTTCAGGTCAACAGCGTCGTGCCGGGCGCCGTGATGACCGCGCGCAGACAGTCCTTCTTTGCAAAATGGGCGCCGGCTCACAACCTCACCGTCGAGGAGGCGATCAGGAAGTTTCCCGAGCAAGCCGGCATCGCCCGCTTCGGCAAGCCGGAAGAAATTGCCGGCCTGATGGCTTTTCTGGTCTCGCCCCAGGCCAGGTGGATGACTGGAACATGCGTAAGGATGGACGGCGGCGAAGTGAAAGGCATCTGACTTACAGCCCGCGCCGCCCCGCCAGATGACAAGCGTTGAATTAACTTGCAACAGGCAGCATCGATCGTCAACATGGTTCGGCCGCCGCGGCGCCTTGAGAAATGCGCCCGCCGGCGCATCATTCACCCCGCCACACCAGCCCCGGTCAGGAGTAGTTACCATGGCTCAGTTCCCAGCCCGAAACGTTATGAGTGCAGACGAAGCAGCCCTGGTCTCATCGGCCAGCCTCTATAACAACGCCAAAGGCGCCTTAATCCGGGTGGCCGCGTGGATAACCGGCCACGAAGTTTCTTTTCGGGTCATCAGCATCGGCATGATCGTAATGCTCCTCTGGGCTGGATCTTTCAAGATGACCGCCCTGGGCGCCGAAGCCATAACTCCCCTGGTTACCCACAGCCCTCTCGTAAGCTGGCATTTCAAGGTATTCGGCCCGCGCATCGGCTCCGGCATCATCGGCCTTACCGAGATCACCGCGGCCCTGCTCTTGATCGTGGGTTACTTCCGGGCGACCGCCGGCATCCTCGGCGGCATGATTACCACCCTCATGTTTTTTATAACCAGCACCATGCTCATAACTACCCCCGGCGCGATCATCACCATTCACGGAATGAGATACATGAGCTTTGTGGGTTTGTTTCTGTTCAAGGATGTGATTTCCTTCGGGGTATCCTTTTACCTCATCGGTTATTTTGGTAAGAGGGCCATCCTCTCTGAAAGCAAACGTTGATCACGGATGCCGGGAATGCGCACCGGCAATCCGCTGCCGCCGATACGCGGTCAGGCTGCGATACTCGATCCCATCGTCCGCGAGGAGGACAACGCCAATGCATCTTGAAGGGCAGCCGGAAGACTACGATCTTCTCATTCTGGGTAGCGGCGCCGGCGCCAAGCTGCTCGCCTGGACCTTTGCGGCACGGGGACAGCGCGTCGCGGTCGTAGAGCGCAGGTATGTTGGCGGATCCTGCCCCAATATCGCGTGCCTGCCCAGTAAGAACATCATTCATACCGCCCAGGTCGCTCACAATGTCCGGCGCAGTGAGGAGTTCGGGATCGGCATCGACAGCTTTCGCGTCAACATGCCCGCCGTGAGGGAGCGCAAACGCAGAATGGTCCAGGGCCTCGTGGACACCCATCTCGCTCTCTATAAACAAAGCGGAGCGGAGCTGATCATGGCGTCAGGAAGGTTCGTGGGACCAAAGACTCTTGAGGCGACGCTGCCGGACGGGACAAAGCGTCTGCTGCGCGGCGCAAAAGTAGTCATCGGCACAGGAACCCATGCGGCCATCGGCGGCACGCCCGGTCTGGAATCGGCGCAGCCGCTGACTCACGTCGAGGCGCTGGAGTTGGATATTGTGCCCGAGCGCCTCATTGTTCTCGGGGCCGGGTACGTCGGCCTCGAGTTCGCGCAGGCAATGAGCCGCTTCGGCAGCAAGGTCATCGTGATCGACCGCAATCGCCGCGTGATTCATGGCGAAGACGACGATATCACCGAAGGCCTGCAGACCCTTCTGCAGGACGAAGGCGTGGAGCTGATCCTCGACGCCAGGATAAAGTCCGTCTCCGGAGTATCGGGGCAGTCGGTGCGGGTTGCCTTCGAGCTGCATGGCGCGGAGAGCTTCGTTGAAGCTACGCACCTCCTGGTTGCGGCAGGGCGCGTGCCCAATACAAAAGGCATAGGGCTGGAACTCACCGGGGTGGAGCTGACCGAGCGCGGATACATCAAAGTCAACGAGCGCCTGGAAACCACCGCCCCCGGCATCTGGGCGGTGGGAGAAGTTGCGGGAAGCCCGCAATTCACGCACATCAGCGAAGACGACTTCCGCGTGATCCGCGACAACATGCTCGGCGAAGACCGCGTGACCACGGGCCGGCTCGTGCCTTTCTGTCTCTTTACGGACCCCGAATTCGCGCGCGTCGGCGTCACCGAGAAAGAAGCCCGGGCCGCGGGCACTGCCTACCGTCTCTTCAAGGTCCCGATGGCCGCCGTGCTGCGGGCGCGCAGCCTCATGGAGACGCGCGGATTCCTCAAGTGCCTGGTCGAGCGCGACAGCGACCGCATCCTGGGTTTCGCGGCCTTCGGCGTGGGCGCCGGCGAGATCATGGGCTGCGTGCAGATTGCGATGCTCGGGCGCATGCCTTATACGGTGCTGCGCGAGGCCGCTCTCGCCCATCCCACCATTCCCGAGGGGTTGATCGCCCTGTTTTCCGCGGGCGCGTCTTAGATCTGCAGCCTCTCGATTTCGAATGAATCCGCGCGCTCCCGGTCACTGATGGTTTGATCCTGGACTACCGAGGGCGCCCCAGGTCCCCGCTTTTGGGATCCGGGGAAGGGAACTCGCAGTTTCAAAACCATCCTTTCAGACGCTTCGGTCTCGATGGTGCGATCCGGGAACCACGAAGCCGGCGCAGCAGATCTGTGCGCTCCGAGCCCCAATCGCAGCACGGCCAGTCGAAGCAGGGCCAGTCGCAGCAGGGATTGACCGCGCGCAGGCAAAGTCAAATTACAAATTCGCAAACCGGGATTCGGGAGATAGGCTGTAACCAAACTCCATCAAGCTCCATCTTACGGTCGGAAGTTATGCAGCTGCGCATCGGTCGGCGTGCGTAGTGTCGTGTGTGCGCTCACTTACAGCCATCGCCAGGAGACTCGCAGTTAGCGAGCCAGTCCCGATCTATGTCCAACAAAGGAGATCACAGGATGTGCACAGGTAAAAACCGTCTTCGCGCGGTATTCGCGGCTGCTGCCCTTGCCTCGCTGCTGGGAGTAACTTCCCCGTCGAGCCAGGCCCAGGGTTACTCCGGAGAAGTCTACACCATCACCAATCAGCCCTCGGGAAATTCGGTGGTGGTGCTTCATCGCGCCGCCAACGGAACCCTGACGCTTGCCGGGAGCTATCCCACCGGCGGCGCCGGCCTCGGCACTGGCGCGGATCCGTTGGGATCGCAGGGAGCCGTCGCACTTAGCCAGAGCGACCTCATGCTCTTCGCCGTCAATGCCGGCAGCAACCAGGTCTCCGCTT
>Ga0335072_10000349_pt1 | contig 95765 bp, 80 predicted proteins | sample Lox_Sample_21_FD_206725 | JGI IMG/M metagenome (GOLD analysis project Ga0335072, IMG submission 206725) | Soil microbial communities from Loxahatchee National Wildlife Refuge, Florida, United States - Lox_Sample_2.1 | ecosystem: Environmental > Terrestrial > Soil > Wetlands | place: USA...
GGGAGGGCGTAACGCGCTCGCTCTGTTGAAGGGCTTCACCCCACCCCAACCCTCCCCTGCTGCACGCAGGGGAGGGAGCGCTTTTGCTCCTCCCCCTGCTCGCAGGGGGAGGTTGGGAGGGGGTAGCGCTCTTGCTCCGCACACAAGTTTCACCCCACCCCAGTCCTTCCCTGCTGCACGCAGGGGAGGGAGTGCCGCCGCGATGGATGTACGTTGATGGATTCGAATCTCGACAGCGAGCTGCGTGACGATTTCCTGGTCGAGGCCGGGGAGTTGGTGCAGCGGCTGGGTGAACAGCTGATCGGGCTGGAAGCCTCGCCGCACGATCGCGAATTGCTCAATGCCGTCTTCCGCGTCTTTCACACGGTAAAGGGCGGTGCCGGCTTTCTTGGCGTGGAGCCGATGGTGCAACTGTGCCATTGCGCCGAGGAACTGCTCAACGACGCGCGCAACGGCCGGCTGGTGATCAGTTCGGCGCACATGGATGCGCTGCTCGAATCGCTGGACCTGCTCAATGTGATGATGGCGGCGCTGGCCAACGGCGAAGCGATGGCGCCGCCGCCCGCAGCCTTGCTGGCGCGCCTGCAGCCGCCGGCCGAACCGGCGCCGGCGGCCCAAGCGCCGGCCAAGGCGCGCGCCGCCGATCCGATCGAGGCGGAATTCGAAGCCCTGCTCGACACCTTGTACGGACAGGGCGGCGTGCCCGGCAAGCCGGCGCACGCCAACACCGAAATCGGCGACGACGAATTCGAAAGCCTGCTCGACACGCTGCACGGCAAGGGCAGCGCGCCCGGTGCCAGGCCCGAAGCCGCGGCGGAAAAGAAAGAAATCAGCGACGACGAATTCGAAGCGCTGCTGGACAACCTGCACGGCAAAGGCAGCGCGCCGGGAAGCGTGGCCGCCACGCCGGCTACGGTTCCTGCGCCGACGCCCGCGCCCGCTGCGGCCGAACCGGCGCGCGCACCGGCGGCCAAGCCGGCGCAAGCGGAAAACACCGTGCGCGTGGACACCACGCGCCTGGACGCGCTGGTCAACCGCGCCGGCGAACTGGTGCTGCTGCGCAATCGCCTGCTGAGCCTGGCCACGCGCAGCGACAACGAAGCCCTGTCGGCGATGGCCGGCGATCTGGACCGCGTCTCCGACGATCTGCAGAACGCAGTGCTCGGCATGCGCATGCAGCCGGTCGGCCGCCTGTTCCAGCGCTTTCCGCGCATCGTGCGCGATCTGGCGCGCCAGCTCGGCAAGGAGATCGAGCTGGTCACGCAGGGCGAGGACACCGACCTTGACCGCAGCCTGGTCGAAGCACTGGCCGATCCGCTGATCCATCTGCTGCGCAACGCGGTCGACCACGGGCTGGAAGATCCGGCCGGCCGCGAGCGCGCCGGCAAGCCGCGCAAGGGCAAGGTCACGCTGTCGGCCAGCCAGCGCGGCGAACGCATCGTGATCTCGGTCAGCGATGACGGCCGCGGCATGGATGCGGAAGTGTTGCGCCGCAAGGCCGTGGAGAAGGGCATCATCGATGCGACGCAGGCGGCGCGTCTATCGGAAGTGGAATGCTACGAACTGATTTTCCGCCCCGGCTTCAGCACCGCCGCAACCATTTCCGATATCTCCGGACGCGGTGTGGGCATGGACGTGGTCAAGACGCGCGTGGCCGAACTCGGCGGCACGCTGCAGGTGCATTCGCGCCTGGGCCACGGCAGCACGCTGGAACTGACCGTGCCGCTGACGCTGGCGATCCTGCGTGTGCTCATGGTGCGCGTGAGCGATCGCCTGTTCGCACTGCCGCTGAGCAACGTCAACGAAGTGTTCGAGTTGAATCCGCAGCACGACCACATGCTCGACGGCCGGCGCGTCGCCGCGCATCGGGGCCGCGCGCTGGTGCTGGGCGACCTGGGCGATTGGGCCGGCGTATCCGGACCTGGCGGCGGCCACGTGGTGGTGTTGCATGTGGGCCACATGCATCTGGGTTGCCTGGTGCATGAGGTGCTGGGGCGCGAAGACGTGATGGTCAAGCCGCTCGGGCCGCTGTTCGAAGGCGTGCCCGGCGTGGCCGGCGCCACCGTCACGGGCGACGGCCGGCTTGCATTGGTACTGGACCTGGCGGCGTTATCGCAGGACGACGGGCGATTGCTTCCCTCGTTGAAGGTATCGGCGTGATATGGACTTCATAAGCATCGCCGGCACCATCCTCGCCTTCGTGGTGTTGATCGTCGGCGCCATCTTGAAGGGCACCGACGTTTCCGCGCTGTGGAACCCGGCGGCGTTCGTGATCGTGTTCGTGGGTACCCTTGCCGCGTTGTTGCTGCATACGCAGGGCATCGTGCTCAAGCGCGCGATGGGCATGCTGAAAATGGTGTACCAGCCGCCGGAGCTGCGTCCGTCGGACCTGATCAGCCGTGTGGTCGGCTGGAGCGAAATCTCCCGCCGCCAGGGCTTGCTGGGGCTGGAGCCGCACATCGAGGCGGAAGACGATCCCCTGGTAAAAAAAGGCCTGCAATTGCTGGTCGACGGTAGCGAGCCGGACGCGATCCGCACCGTGCTCGAGCTGGAAGTGGAAACGCGCGAGGCCGCCGATCTGCATGCGGCCAAGGTGTATGAGCAGGGCGGCATCTATTCCCCCACCATGGGCATCATCGGCGCGGTGCTCGGCCTGATGGCGGTGATGCGCGATCTCACCGATCCGGCCAAGCTCGGCCATGGCATCGCGGCGGCGTTCGTGGCGACCATCTACGGCATCAGCCTGGCCAACCTGTTGCTGCTGCCGATCGGCGCGCGCCTGAAAGCGTTGATCACCAAGCAGACGCAGGTGCGCGAGATCCTGATCGAGGGACTGATTTCGATCGCCGAGGGCGACAACCCGCGGCAGATCGAAAGCAAGCTGCAGGGCTATCTCGTATGAGTCGCCGCCACACGAAAAAACATAAGCACGACGAGCACGTCAATCACGAAGCATGGGTTATCCCCTATGCCGACCTGCTGACGCTGCTGCTGGCGCTGTTTGTGGTGCTTTATGCGATGTCCAGCGTCAATACCACCAAATACCGTGCGCTGGCGCAGGCCATTTCCTCGGCGTTCAACGGCTCGCGCGCGGTGATCCAGCCGGTAACGCCCAACGCGCCGCAATCGAGCGTGCCCGTGCCTGCCAGCAAGCCCTCGCCGATTCCGCGCACGCCGCTGGCACAGGTGCTGCTGCCGGTGCTGACCCAGCACATCAATACACCTGACACCACCCAGGCCACACCGTCGGATCAGAACAAAAACAGGCTCAGCGAAGAACAGCAGAATCTCGAGCGCATCCGCAGCGAAGTCGAGCATGCGCTGCAGCCGCTGATCGACAAGCAACTGGTGGTGGTGCGCCGCACGCCGAACTGGCTGGAAATCGAGATCCGCACCGACATTCTGTTTCCCAGCGGCGTGGCCACGCTGTCGCCGTCGGCCAATGACGTGCTGGCGAGCCTGGGCACGATCCTGGCGCCCTTTGCCAACCCCTTGCGCGTGGAAGGCTATACCGACGACGTGCCGATCGACACCAGCGTCTATCCCTCTAACTGGGAACTCTCCGCCGCGCGCGCGGCGAGCGTGGCGCGCCTGTTCGCGCAGCATGGCGTCGACCCGCAGCGCCTGGGGATCGTCGGCTGGGGCCAGTATCGCCCGGCCGCCGACAACGATAGTGCGGATGGCCGCAACAGAAACCGCCGCGTGCTGGTGGTGGTGCTGAGCGACAAGGCTGCGCCGCGCCGCTTCTACACCAACAGCGACCAGATCGCCGGCGACACCGACGACAAGCCGGCGAGCCAAGCCGTCAACGCAGCGGCATCCGCGCCGGTCCCGCCGACAGGCACGCAAATCGCCGCGGGTGCAACATCGCCGACATCTGCAACGCCTACGGTAGCGGTACCGCCGCCGCTGATGCTGCCCAAGACACCGGTGATCACGCCGATCGCCACCATCGTGGCCAGTCCCAACGCCGCGCCGTCCGCGCACATCACGTCCGACAGCAAGGAATAACGCACGCGCATGAGCCTCGTTCCCGATATCCAAGCGCTGGTGCGCGAACCATGGCTGTCCTTTCAATTGGACGGCCAGCATTACGCGGTGCTGCTCAGCCAGGTCAGCGAAGTCATTCGCGACGGCGCGCCCACGCCGGTGCCCGGCGCGGCGGCGGACTTGCTCGGCATCTTTCATCTGCGCGGCAATATCGTGCCGGTCATGGACGGACGCCGCCGTCTTGGCTTGAAGGATGTGGCGCCGGGCGATCCGTCGGCCGTGCGCATCGTGGTGTTCGCGCATGAAACGCATCGCGTGGGCGTGCGCGTGGATGCGGTGGGCGAGCTACTGCAGCCGAAGGCCGAGGCGATCGCGCCGCCGCCGGTGCGCTCCGGACGCGTGGACGATCCCGTACAAGTGGTGATGGGCTGGCAGGGCGGCTTCGTGGCCCTGCTCGACGTGGCGCGCCTGTGTCGCCTGCAGCGGGAGTTGCCGCATGTGGCTTGAAATCGCATTTGCCGCGCTGGCGCTGTTGCAGATCGTCACGCTCGTGTTGCTGCGGCGGCAGGGGCGCCGCATCGAACGCATGCTGGCCGGCCGCCAGGGTGAATCGGGCGTGCCGGAATTGCTGATGATCAATGCGCTCAACAAGGTCGATCACCGCCTTGGCGTGCTCGAAGCGCGCACGCAGCAGCAACCCCAGGCACCGCGGCGTTCGGTGGAAATCCGGCCTACCCAGATGGCGATGCCGGTCGCCGGACAGCACGTGGTTGCGCACAACTACGAACTGGCACAGCAGTTGGCGCGCGAGGGCAGCGATCTGGAACAGCTGATGACTCGCTGCGGCCTTTCGCGCAACGAAGCGGAACTGGTGCAGCGCCTGTACGCCAAGCGCGCGTAGGCGCGGCCGCTACGGCTTGCGCGACGCCTCGTAAAGGGTGGCGAGCACCGCCGCGGCCGCCGCGTACAAGGTTGGCGGCACGTCCGCGCTCATGCGCAGGGATACCAGCAACGCGGCCACCTGCGGATCGTGGTGCAGCGGCAGGCCCAGCGCATGCGCATGCTTGAACAGGTTTTCCACGTCACCGGTGCGCGGATGCCCGGGCGTGGCGGCGCCATCGCCGCCCGGCAGGCGCAGCACGACTTTGCGTTGCGGCTTGGGCAGCAGCGGCTGGTTCATACCGTGGCCTTCAAAAACACCGCGCTGACGCTGCTGCCCGCCTGCGGAAGACCGTGCTGGCAGCTGAGCTGATCGAGAAAAAGGCCCGTGGCGTCGACGCGCGCGCGCAGGGTCTCAAACTGGTTTTCCAGCAGGTCCACCGTTTCGCGCTGCTGCGCCCACAGGCGCACCGATAGGCGCAGGCCGCGCAGGTGCAGCTCGCCGCTGATCGGGCCCAGCGCGGGCAGGTCGAGCGAAAAGCCCATGGTCCAGTCTTGTTCGGCTTCCTCCTGGTGCTTGAGCAACAGCTGCAGCACGTCGGCGCCGTCTTCGTCCTGCACCGGCACTTCCACCGTCCAGTGCGCGGGCGTGGCCTGCAGTTGCGCCACTTCCAGGCGCGCCAGCGCGGCCAGCACATCGGTGTTAAGGCGCGGCAGGAAATCGGTGGCTTCGGTGGAGTTGGCCAGGTCCGGCGGCAGCGGCCAGCGGCCCTGCGGCACCGCACCGCGATACAACAGCGGCGGATCGACTTCCGCGTCACTGCTTTCGGTCGGAGCGGGTTGTCCCTTGAGGATCGCCACCAGGCGCAGCATCGCGCTTTTCATGTCATCGTGCGCGGTGGTGGCATCGCTGGCCGGCGCCTGTGCGAGCTGGGCTTCCAGGAACAGGCCGCTGCGGTTGATCGCCTGGCGCAGGCCTTCGGGCGTGGCCAGCTCCTGCGGCGTGCTCATGCTGTGTTCGAGCAGGGCCAGTGCCGAGCGCACATACGGCGGCAACTGCTTGGCGACGGACCACTGCGACAGCGCGCCGACCGTTGCCAGCATCGGTGCGTAGCCGTTCTGCTGCGGCAGGCGGCTGCGCAACGCCTGCGTGATGGTGCTTTCCAGCGGCGAGGCGCCGAGGATTTCCAGCTGCGGCTGCGCACCGACACTGAGCACCCGCACCTGGAACTGCGGCGGCAGCTTGGTACCGGGCGCTTCGGCCTCCACGGTGACGGCGCCGACCTGCAGCACCATCAGGCCTTCCTCGCTGATGCCGATGGGTCGCGCGGACAACACCGCGCCGATGCGCCAGCCTTCTGAGCTGGCGCCGGCGGCGGCACCGATCCAGGTCAGTGCGGCAACGCTGGTTGGCTGGATGATCACGCGGACTCCTCGGCCTGCGATCGCGGATGTTCGCAGGCCCTGGTGGTGGGTATCGGCGAGGCAAAGCGGGACTTTAGGGTTTTCCTCCGCAAATTTTTGTGTGCATGTGCCCCGTGGCGTTGCATTCGCCGTGCCGCGGGCCCAATGGCGGCGTGGATCAGCGTCTTGAACTGAGATGCCCGTCACATAAGAAAAATTCCTACGCCGGCTTTGTCCGAAGCGGTCCGTGTCTTGCGGATCGAGCGCGTGCGCGCCGCAGGTTCCACCGGCGACCCTCGCCATGCGCGCCGGCCACGGCCGATGCCGGCGGCTGGAGTGCCTATCGAGCCCCGTGACCGGGTCACGATCCGGGCCGGCAAAACACGCCGATCCGCGCAAAAGAGCTGCCGGCGACGCCTAAAGCTGCCACCGCCGCGGCCGATAAGACACCCAACAGAAACCCGTCGAGGGCCGCACGCATGGGCAGCAAGAGCAAACCAGAGGCAACCGTCAGCAGCGAAGCGCGGATTGGCATTCCCGCCGACTGCCGCATCGCCGACGTCGGCGACCTGCATCGCAAGCTTTCCGATGCCTTCGACGCGCCGCAGATCGTGCTCGATGCCAGCGCCGTAGAGCGCGTGGATACCGCCGCCCTGCAGCTGCTGGTGGTGTTCCAGCGCGAGGCGGCCAAACGCGGCAAACAGATGAGCTGGGCCGGCGTAAGCGCACCCCTGCACGAGGCGGCCAGCCAGCTCGGCCTGGCGCAAACATTGGCGTTGCCGGCGAAACAGCCGGCCTGAACTTGAGGTGGACGATGGCAAAGATTCTTGCAGTAGACGATTCGGCTTCGATGCGCGGCATGGTGGCGTTTACCCTGCGTAGCGCCGGCTACGAAGTCAGCGAGGCGGAAAACGGCCAGCTTGCGCTGGATACCGCCGCGTCCTCGCGCTTCGACCTGGTACTGGCCGACGTGAACATGCCGGTGATGGACGGCATCAGCATGGTGCGCGAGCTGCGCGCGCGTCCCGATTACAAGGGCGTGCCGATCCTGATGCTTACCACCGAATCCAACACCGACAAGAAAATGGAAGGCAAGGCCGCGGGCGCGACCGGCTGGCTAGTCAAGCCGTTCGATCCGGAGCAGTTGCTGGCGACGGTGCGCCGCGTCCTCGGCTGAGCCGCGACAGTAGAAACCGGGCTTTTTCCTCTCCTCTATGGGGAGAGGGCAGGGTGAGGGGCCATCGTGCGAAGGTGTTGTCGGGTAGCAAGAGCGCATCTTGCCCTTCGCAGCAGGCGCGATGTTCCGGCAAGCGCGGCCCCTTACCCCAACCCTCTCCCCGCGGGGGAGAGGGGGTTATCGCGCAGCAATCAGGCATCAGGGTTAACTCAGAGACTTTCTTCATGAGCACGATCAGCGTCACGCAGTTCCACAAAGTTTTCTTCGAGGAAAGCCTCGAGGGACTCGATGCTATGGAAACGGCATTGCTGGCGCTGGACGAAGGCGGCGACGCGGAGCTGGTGCACAGCATTTTCCGCGCCGCGCACTCGATCAAGGGCGGCGCGGCCACCTTCGGTTTTCCGGAAATGGCTGCCTTCACGCACGAAGCGGAGTCGCTGCTGGACCAGGTGCGCGACGGCCGCCGTGCGATCGACAAGACCATCATCGAACTGATGCTGCGCACGGTCGATTGCCTGCGCGGCATGTTCGAGCGCGCGCAAGCCGGGCAGCCGCTCGCCGATGAGGCCAGCGAAGCGTTGAAGCGCGAACTGGCCGCCGCGGTCGGGCACGCCGTGCCGGCCGCGACGGCGAAAGCTGCCGCCAAGCCGGCCGCATCGAGCGGCTGGACCATTCAATTCCGTCCCCATGCCGGCATGCTGGCCGGCGGCAACGATCCCTTGCGTCTGCTGCGTGAACTGGCCGGGCTTGGGCAGCTGACCGTCGAGGCGCAACTCGATCGCCTGCCCACGCTGGATGCGCTCGATCCCGCCCAGTGCCACCTGGGCTGGCATCTCACGCTCACCGGCGCGGCCACGCGCGAAGCGATCGCCTCGGTGTTCGATTGGGTTCAGGACGAGTGCGACCTGAGCATCGAACCGCATGCCGTCGCCGCACCGCCTGCCGCACCGCCGGTGGAAGCGGTGGCCGCGCCGGCCGCCGCCGCCGGCCCCGCGCGCAGCGCCCCGGCCAGCAGTAACGATGCCGGTTCCGTGCGCGTGGGCATCGACAAGATCGACAGCCTGATCGACCTGGTCGGCGAACTGGTCATCACCCAGGCGATGCTCGACCAGTTCCGCGAAGATTTCGATCCCTCGCGCCTGACCATGCTGCAGGAAGGCCTCGCGCAACTCGCCCGCCATACGCGCTCCCTGCAGGAAAGCGTGATGGGCATCCGCATGCTGCCGATCGGCTCGGTGTTCAACCGCTTTCCGCGACTGGTGCGCGATCTCAGCCAAAAGCTGGGCAAGCAGGTGAAGCTGGACCTGGTCGGTGAACATACCGAACTGGACAAAACCGTACTGGAAAAAATCGGCGACCCGCTCGTGCACCTGGTGCGCAACGCGATCGATCATGGCCTGGAAACGCCGGACAAACGCCGCGCCGCCGGCAAGGGCGACATGGGCACGCTGCGCCTGGAAGCCTCCCATCGCGGCGGCTCGATCGTGGTGGAAATCGTCGACGACGGCGCCGGCCTCAATCGCGACGCCATCATCAACAAGGCGCTGCAGAAGGGCCTGATCAAGAGCGCCGAAGGCATCACCGACGATGAAGTGGGCGAGCTGATCTTCCAGCCGGGCTTCTCCACCGCCGCGGTCACCACCGACCTCTCCGGCCGCGGCGTGGGCATGGATGTGGTCCGCCGCAACGTGGTGGACCTTGGTGGCCACGTCGGCATCAAGAGCCGGCCCGGCAACGGCACCACCTTCACCATTACGTTGCCGCTGACCCTGGCGATCATCGATGGCCTGAGCGCGGGCGTGGGCGAGGAGTGCTACATCGTGCCGCTGGTGTCGATCGTCGAATCGATCCAGCTGCAGGCCGATGCCGTGCGCAGCGTAACCGGCGGCGGCGAGCTGTTCCGCTTCCGCAACGAATACATTCCGATCATCCGCCTGCACCAGCAGTTCGGCTGCGCCGATGCGCGGCAGAAAATCGAAGAGGGGCTGGTGATCGTGGTCGAGGCGGACGGCCATCGCGTGGGGCTGTTCGTCGATGAGCTGATCGGCCAGCAGCAAGCGGTGGTGAAATCGCTGGAAGCCAATTACCGGCGCGTGGAGGGTATCTCCGGCGCCACCATCCTGGCGGACGGTTCGGTTGCGTTGATCGTGGACGTGGCGGGCATCATCCGCCTGCAGGCGCGACGCAAGGCCGCATAACGCGCCATGGCGGCGGCGCGGAGGGCGCCGCCGGTTTCAAGAAAGGAAGGTAACGGACGTGCCAAGGGGGTGGCGCGTGGCTGTGCCGTGCATCAATCCGGGTGCTAGCGCGCCCATTTTTCATCCGTCATTCGAAGGTTGCCGTCATGATGTCCCCGTTGAAATTTCTCGATCGCCTGAGCCTTGCGGCACGGGTGTGGCTGGTCATCGCCATTGTGGTGGTAGGCCTGATCGCGCTGACCGTGATGTCGGCGATGGATAGCCGCAGCCTGCAGATGGAGGCGCGCCGGCGTGCGCTGGGCGACGAGGTGACCACCGCGATAGCGCTGGTGCAGAGCTATCACGACCGCGCCGCGAAAGGCGAATTCAGCGACGCCCAGGCACAGAAGCGCGCGCTGGCGGCGATATCCACGCTGCGCTGGAACCATGGCGCGGGCTACCTCTACGCGTTCGATTCCAACCTGGTCATGCGCATGCATCCGGTGATGCCCAAGCGCGTGGGTTCAAGCATCAAGGACGAGACCGATTCCACCGGCAAATACATGTACCGCGACATGCTGGCCGCCGACCAGCGCGACGGCTTCGGCGTGACCGAGTACATGTGGCCGATGCCAGGCAGCAAGGGCGACAAGCTGAAGATGACCTACACCGCCTGGTACAAACCGTGGGACCTGCACATCGCCGCCGGTGCGTATTTCGTGGACATCGACGCGCAGTTCACCCACATGCTGGCCGGAAGCCTGCTGCGCGCCACCCTGGTCGGCCTGCTGGTGATCCTGATCGTGTGGCAATCGATGCGCAGCATTCGCCTGAGCATCGGCGGCGAGCCGGCGTTCGCGGTGGCGATGGCCGCGCGCATCGCCGATGGCGACCTGACCATGGCCGATGCCGCCACCGCGCCCCCGCCGGCCAGCCTGCTCGATGCGCTGCAACGCATGCGCGGCCAGTTGACCGGCATTGTCGACAAGGTGCAGCACAGCGCGCACGCGGTGACCTCCGCCGCGCAGCAGATCGCCAGCGGCAACGACGACCTGAGCTATCGCACGCAGGAGCAAGCCTCCAGCCTGGAGGAAACCGCCGCCTCGATGGAGCAGATGACCTCCACCGTCAAGCAGAGCGCGGACAACGCCCGCCACGCCAGCGACCTGGCCGCGCAGATGCGTGCGCAGGCCGAGCATGGCGGCAACGTGGCCGCACGCGCCAGCGGCGCGATGCAGGCGATCGAGCAGGCAAGCTCGCACATCGCCGAGATCGTGGGCCTGATCGACGAAATCGCCTTCCAGACCAACCTGCTGGCGTTGAACGCCGCGGTCGAGGCGGCCCATGCGGGCGAGCAGGGGCACGGCTTCGCGGTGGTCGCCGGCGAAGTGCGCAACCTGGCCCAGCGCAGTGCGCGCGCCGCCAAGGACATCAAGGCCCTGATCGGCGACAGCGTGGACAAGATCCAGGCCGGCTCGCAGCTGGTGGACGAATCGGGCAAGGCGCTGGCCGGGATCATCGGCAGCGCCAAGAAGGTGGCCGACATCGTGGAAGAGATCGCCGCGGCCAGCCAGGAGCAGTCCGGCGGCATTGAACAGGTCAACCGGGCCGTTACGCAGATGGACGAGGTGACCCAGAAGAACGCCGCCCTGGTCGAAGAGGCCGCCGCCGCCGCCCGCGCCATGCAGGAGCAGGCCGACCAGCTGCAGGGGCAGATGCGCTACTTCCGGCTGCCCGAGGCGGACGACGTCCAGGCCGCCCCGGCGGCTCGCCCGGCGTCCCGCAAGAGCGCCCCGCCGGCCCGTTCGCAAGAGCCTGCGATGCGGCCGCTGGCCGTGGCCGGCGAATGGGCGGAGTTCTGAAACCACCCCCCAAAAGCTCAAGTTTTACGCGAGACAGCCGATCCATCTTTCGAACGGGAGCACGGCCTGGTGCTCCAACGACGAGGCAAAACCATGTCCGACCTATCCCGGAGCGAGGCGCTCCAGTCGCAGTACCTCACCGTGAACCTCGCACACGAGGAATACGGCATCGACATCCTGTCCGTGCGTGAGATCCGCGGCTGGACGCCGGTGACGCGCATCCCGCAATCGCCGCACTACGTGCTGGGCGTGTTGAACCTGCGCGGCGCGATCGTCCCGGTGATCGACCTGCGCCTGCGCTTTGGCCTGGCCCGCGAGGAATACGACGCCACCACCGTCACCGTGATCATCACCGTGGCCGGCCGCCAGTTCGGCGTAGTGGTCGATGCCGTATCCGACGTGGTCGACGTGGCCGACAACGCGCTGCGTCCGGTGCCCGACATGGGCACCACCGTGGATACCGAATACCTCAAAGGACTGACTTCGATCGGCGACCGCATGGTGCTGCTGCTCGACGCAGACAAACTGCTGCAACCGCAGGACGCACAGATGCTCGAGGCCGCGCTCAGCGCGACGAACGATGTGAAAGCCGTGGCGTGAAGGACTGACAACATGAAACTGCGTTTCCCCAAATTCAAATTCAAGTCGCTCTCGATCAAGGCGCGCCTGGTCATGCTGGTAGGCCTGCTTTGCGTCATGCTGCTGGCCGGCGCGGGTATCGGCCTTGGCTCGATGTCGCGCCAGAACGACGGCACCCAGGCGATCTACGACAATTCGCTTGTGCCCTCGCAATACGTCGATGCGGTGCGCACCGATTCGCTGAAGTACTTCCTGGCGGTAAGCGAAGCGGCCAACCTGGTAGGCAAGGCCGACCAGTTGAAGCAGAAGCTGACCGAAGCCGGCAAGTACGAAGCCGACATGAACGAGTACAAGAAGAAGCTTGAGGCCCTCAAGCTTGCGCCTGCCCTCGCTGCGGCGATGAAGGACTATCACTCCACCGACAAGGACTACGAACAGTCCAAGGGCGACGTGCTCGATGCGATCAAGCAGAACGACAACACAGCGCCGGACCTGGTCGAAATGGAATTGCGTCCGCTGCTGATGCAGCGCCAGGACGTGCTGTCCAAGGTGGTGGACCTGCAGCGCGCCGAAGCGCAGCAGATCTTCCAGGATCAGGTGAAAAGCTATCAGCGCGTGCGTCTGTTCACCCTCATCGCCCTGGCGGCGGGCCTGCTGTTCGCATTGCTGCGCTCGACCTTGCTGGTGCGCTCGATCTCGCACGCGCTCAGCTATGCGATGAAGGTCGCCAATGAAATCGCCGGCGGCAAGCTCGGCCACGACATCCAGGTCAAAGGCAACGACGAACTGGCCAACCTGCTCAACGCGCTGCACACGATGGATCAGCGCCTGGTGGAAATCGTCGGCGAAGTGCGCCAGGGCTCCGACGCGGTAAGCACGGCCGCGCAGCAAATCGCGCGCGGCAACGACGACTTGAGCCAGCGCACGCAAGAACAAGCTTCCAGCCTGGAAGAAACCGCTTCGTCGATGGAAGAAATGACCTCCACCGTGAAACAGAACGCGGAAAACGCCAGCCACGCCAACCAGCTCGCCCGCGGTGCGCGCGAACAGGCCGAGCGCGGCGGCGAAGTGGCCGCCCAGGCCGTCACGGCGATGCGCGAGATCAACAGCTCCAGCCGCAAGATTTCAGATATCGTCAGCCTGATCGACGAGATCGCCTTCCAGACCAACCTGCTGGCGCTCAACGCGGCGGTGGAAGCGGCGCGCGCGGGCGAACAGGGCCGCGGCTTCGCGGTGGTCGCCACCGAAGTGCGCAACCTGGCCCAGCGCAGCGCCGGCGCGGCGAAGGAAATCAAACTGCTGATCAACGACAGCGCCGACAAAGTGCGCGTGGGTACCGAGCTGGTCGACCAGTCCGGCAAAGCGCTGGCCGACATCGTCGATAGCGTGAAGAAAGTCACCGACATCGTGGCCGAGATCGCCGCCGCCAGCCAAGAGCAGTCGGCCGGCATCGACCAGGTCAACAACGCCGTGTCGCAGATGGACGAAATGACCCAGCAGAACGCCGCGCTGGTGGAAGAAGCCTCGGCCGCCGCGCGTGCGATGCACGAACAGGCCGACGAACTCACCAACCAGGTCGGCTTCTTCCAGATCGGCGCCACCGCGACGTCCAAGCCCGCCTCCAAGAAAGTGGCCGACAACGTCGCCGCCGAAGCCGAAGCGGTATTTGCCGCGGTCCGCAAGAGCAGCGCGCCGAAGGTGGCCGCGCGTCCGGTAGAGACCGCCGACTCCGGCGCCTGGAAGGAGTTCTGATCGCATGGCCGCGCGAATCATCGACAACGATGCGCGCGGCGTGGCGGCTGGCGCAGGTGGCTGGCAGCTGGGCGATAGCGAGTTTGCGTTCCTGAGCGACTTCGTCTACCGCCACTGCGGCATCGTGCTCGGCGAGCACAAGCGCCAACTGGTACAGGGACGTCTGCTGCGCCGCCTGCGCGCGCTGGATCTGGAAGGCTTCGATGCCTATGTGGATCTGCTGCGCACCGATCCCGATAGCGAGCTGGGCGAACTGGCCAGCGCGATCAGTACCAATGTCACCTCCTTTTTCCGCGAGATGCACCACTACGACCTGCTGGTCGAGCAGTTGTTGCCGCGCTGGCTGGAAGAAAAGAAAAACGGCGGCCGCCTGCGCATCTGGTCGGCCGGCTGTTCCAGCGGCGAAGAGCCCTACGCGCTGGCGATGGTGCTGGCCGAGGCCCTGGAGCGCAGCGGCAGCAAGGTCGATGCGCGCATCCTCGCCACCGATCTCTCGCCGCAGGCACTGGGCGCGGCGCGCGAGGGCACGTATCCGCTGGAACGCATGGGCGGCATCAGCGACGCGCGCCGCGCGCGTTGGTTCCTGCGCGGCGAAGGCGCCTACGAGGGCCTGGCCTGCGTGCACCCGCGCCTGCGCGAGCTGGTGACGATCCAGCCGCTGAACCTGTTGAAGGAATGGCCGATGCGCGGTCCGTTCGACGCGATTTTCTGCCGCAACGTGGTGATCTATTTCGACAAGCCGACCAAGCAGCGTCTGTTCGAACGCTACGCTGGCCTGTTGGAGCAGGGAGGCTATTTGTTCCTCGGTCATTCCGAATCGATGTACGGCCTGAGCGATTCGTTCGAACTGGTGGGCCGTACCGTCTATCGGAAATGCGTCCCATGACACGTCCCATGCCCGGCGTCGCCACGGCGCCTACCGCCCAAACCGCAGTATTGCCCGGATTCGAACACATGCGTCGATTCTGGGATCCCTCGCACGCGTGCATGACCGTCAAAGTGCTGCCCGGCGAGTATTACGTCAGCGCGCAGGAAGAAATGGTGTCCACCGTGCTCGGCTCGTGCGTGTCGGCGTGCATACGCGACGCCGAGCGACGTATCGGCGGCATGAATCACTTCATGTTGCCCGAGCCGATGAGCGGCGAACGCAACGACTGGTCGGTGGCGGTAGGCCGCGCGGCGCGCTACGGCAGCGACGCGATGGAGCAGCTCATCAACGCGATCCTGAAAGCCGGCGGCCGTCGCGACGCGCTGACGGTGAAGATTTTCGGCGGCGGCCGCGTGCTGACCCAGATGACGGACGTCGGCCGGCGCAACATTGAGTTCGTCAAGCGTTACCTGGAATTGGAAAAGCTGCAATTGGTGGCCGAGGACGTGGGCGACATCTATCCGCGCCAGCTGCAGTTTTTCCCCGCCAGCGGACGCGTGCGGGTGCGTCAATTGCGCACGTCGCGCGACAACGAGCTGGCCGCCAACGAGCAGAGTTACCTAAAGCGTTTGGCGAATGATCCGATAAAGGGTGAAGTGGAATTGTTTTGACGGCGCGTAAGCCGTCGCGGTAACCGAGCATGCGCGACAGGCGCGCGACCACCAGGCGCCGATCATGTTTGTGTTTCGATTGTTGATTGATGCATAAGGCGAGAAAGCCGCAATGGAAAAAGTTCGCGTCCTGATCGTCGATGACTCCGCGCTGGTGCGCAAGCTGTTGTCGGCCATGCTCGATTCCGATCCCGGCATCGAAGTCGTCGGCGTGGCCGCCGATCCGTTGATCGCGCGCGACAAGATCAAGCAGCTCAACCCCGACGTGCTCACGCTCGACGTGGAAATGCCGCGCATGGACGGGCTGACTTTCCTGGAAAACCTGATGCGCCTGCGGCCGATGCCGGTGGTGATGGTGTCCTCGCTTACCGAGCGCGGCGCGGAAGTGACGCTGCGCGCGCTGGAAATCGGCGCGGTGGATTTTTTTACCAAGCCCTCCAGCGACCTGGCCAACAGCTTTGCCGAGAGCGCGCAGGAAATCTGCGCCAAGGTGAAACTCGCCGCGCGTACGCGTCCACGCGCCTACACGCCGGTGCAGAAGCTCGATGTCCCGCCGCGCCTCACTGCCGATGCGGTACTGCCGCGCTCGCAGTCGGCCGGTACGCGCGGCGGCAGCCGCATCATCGTGATCGGCGCCTCCACCGGCGGCACCGAGGCCATTCGCGTGGTACTCGAGGCGATGCCGCCGGACGCGCCGCCCGTGCTGATCACGCAACACATCCCCGCCGCGTTCAGCGGTCCGTTCGCGTCGCGCATGGACCACTGCTCGGCCATGCGCGTATGCGAAGCGCGCGACGGCCAACCGATCCAGCCGGGCCACGCCTACATTGCGCCGGGCGGCGAGCACCTGCTGGTGATGTGGGACGGCGCCAAGCACGTCTGCCGCCTGCATGACGGTCCGCAGGTCAATCGCCACAAGCCCAGCGTCGATGTGCTGTTTCGCTCGGCCGTCGCCAGCATCGGCGCCGCCGCGATTGGCGCGCTGCTGACCGGCATGGGCGACGACGGCGCGCGCGGCCTGTTGGAACTGCGCGAAAGCGGTGCGCCCACGCTGGTGCAAGACGAAGCGACTTCGGTGGTGTGGGGCATGCCCGGCGCCGCCTGGAAACTCGGCGCGGCCGACGAAAAGCTGCCGCTGGAAAAGATTGCCGCGCGCCTGTTGCACCTGGCGCAACAACCTATTGCCGGCGCTCGTCGCGCCGCGTCCTGACGTACCGGAACATGCCTATGTCCGCCATCATTTCCCCCACCACCCCGCGTCCCTTCCTCGGCATCGGCGTCAGCCTCGTTGCGCTGCTGCTGTGCCTGATCTGGAACCCCGCCTGGATGGCGCCGGCGCTGGTCACCGCGTTGTGCGCCGTGTGGATCTACGAATGCCGCCGCCAGGCCGCGACGCCGCTGATCGTGGAAACACCGATCGGTCCGGACACCGCGCCGGTGCGCGAAGCGCTGGAAGACGTACGCGGCGCCCTGGTCGATGAACTGGGCAACGCCTCGCGCGAGCTGCACCAGGCGCTGGACCTGCTGCGCGATGCGGTGTCCGAACTTGGCGGCGGCTTCGATGGCCTGTCGCACAAGACCGGCATGCAACAGTCGCTGCTCAAGCAGATCATCGACGTGCAGGATGGCGGCGTATCGGTGCAGGATTTCGCTGCGCGCACCGGCGACCTGCTGGAACATTTCGTCGGCCTGATCGTGCAGCTTTCGCGCGAAAGCCTGCGCATCGTCTATCGCATCGATGGCATGTCCAAGGAAATGGATGCGGTGTTCGCGCTGTTGAAGAACGTCAACACCATTGCCGAGGAAACCAACCTGCTGGCGCTCAACGCGGCGATCGAAGCGGCGCGCGCGGGCGAAGCGGGCCGCGGTTTCGCGGTGGTGGCTGGGGAGATTCGCAACCTCGCCAGCCATTCGAACCAGTTCAACGAACAGATCGGCAGCCACGTCGAACGCGCGCGCATCGCCATGGAGCAAGTGCGCGGGCTGGTCGGCGAACTGGCCGCGCAGGATCTGAACGTGGCGCTTTCGGCCAAGGGTGGCATCGATGCGATGATGGCGCACGTCACCGAGAGCGACGCGCGCACCAGTGCGGTGGCCGACCAGGTGGTGGAGATCAATCGTGGCCTGGGCAACGACGTATCGACCACGATCCGTTCGCTGCAGTTTGAGGACATCCTCAGCCAGCTGCTGAACCAGACCCGCCAGCGCCTGGTGGAGCTGCAGGGCGTCGCCGCCGAAACCACCCGCGATATCGAAACGCTGGCATGCGAGACCGTGGACGCGCAGCTGCTGCGCCAGCATTCCGAGCGCGTGCGCGAACGCCTGGCGCTGCAGCGCGAGAAGGCGCGCATCCGCTCCAAGGGTCCTGCGTTGCAGAACACCATGGATGCCGGCGAAATCGAATTGTTTTAAGGAGTGACCACCATGCATCTCAACGTGCAACACGACACCGAGCAGGATTGCGTCACCCTCCAGTTCGGCAACCATTTCGATTTCAGCGTGCATCGCCAGTTTCACGAGGCGTGCCTGGGCGAACGCAAGCCCTCGCGCAGCTACGTGATCGATCTGGGCGAGGTGGAAAGCATGGACAGTTCGGCGCTGGGCATGCTGATGCTGCTGCGCGAACATGCCGGCGGCGATCGCGCCGAGATCCGCATCGTCAATGCAAGCACCGCCTTGCGCGGCACCCTGCGCGTGGCCGGCTTCGACAAGCTGTTTACGCTGCACTGAAGCTACGGTCACGGGATCGCACCGGCACGTAAACGTCGGCGCGATGGCCACGCCTCCAACCTTTCCCGGGTCGAGCCCTGGGCAGGCGTCGCAATCAGCGCAGGGGCTGGTTTTCTTTGAAGCTCGGCGCGCGCCGGGCTTCGCTGTTTATGGCTGCGGCGATCGCAACGCCATGTAAGCGGTTCACGCGATCCAGGGGTTTACATGCGCGCGGCCGGCCGCGTGCCGGGCCGGCTCATCGACCAGCAAGCAAGTGATTCTTAGGCCAGTCGCCGTGGTGCGTTGACGCAATCGGCCGCCAAACAACTCTGCATGATTGTGCAGCCCATTCAGATCGAGGCCGTGGGCGCCAAGTTTGGAGGCCAGAAACTGGCGTTCGCCAATGTCGTAGACGGCGTCATTGATGGTGGCCGGTTCGATTGCGCCATCCACGCACAGCGCGATCCAGCGCGACTGCCCGGTCAGCCCGCCGCGCAAGCGCAACCTGACGCTTGAGCAGATCATGTGCGCGTTGATGTACGCGACCGCTTCGCACGCCAGCCGGTATATCGCGGTGTGGGTGTCGGGGCTTAGTCCGGATGCCGCAAAGTTTTCGATCTTGCAGCGATAGGGGATGCCTACTTCGTTCAAGGCTCCGGCAATGGTTTCGCGCAGTGCCGCCGGCAGGCCGCGTTCGCGCCACGCCAAGGGATGCATGCTTTCGGCCAGCCGGCTGACTTGATTTTGCGTGGCGCTGGCCTGGCGGAAATAGCGTTGTATTTCCCCGGGCGCAAGCAGGTGGCGAAATCGCGAGAGTATCTGGTGGTGCGCGAGCGTCATCGCGGCGCCGGCCAATTCCATCGCCTCGGCGGTCTTTTTCAGGCGCGATTCGCTGAGGTGGATATTCTGGCGGGCCAGTGCGATGGCCCGCTCCGCGGCGAGACGATCGAGCTCCTCCTGCTCGCGCCGTGCAGTGACGCGCGCACCCAGGATGAACAGGCACGTCATCACCAGTGCGATGAATGTCTCGCTGCCCAGCATATAGGCCGTGCCGACGCCTTGCCATTGCATCAACGAAAGGGTGCACAGGATGGCCGGTGTGCCACCTAGCGCGGTTGCGCGCCATCCCGGCTTGAGCGTGGCCCACGCGATGGGCAGGTACATGGCCAGATAGGAAAACTGCCTGGCGTCGTTGTCGTTGCGAAGATGAAACCACAGCAGGAACAGTGCGGCCGACAGCAAAAGCACCAGGGTGTCGGTGGCGAGGAGATCTTTGACGAGCGCCTGCACGCGCAGTTTCAGCGGTGTCGAGGAGATGATTTCGGCTCTCACCATCAACAGCCACGGCAGCACGCAGATGACGGCGATGTATTTCCCCATGAACAAAAGCGGAAAGATGATCCAGGTGATGGGGTACGGGTGGCCGGGGGAATAAAACGCGTGCGCTATGGCCGCCATGATCTTTGCGGCCGAAGTCAGGGCACTGAGCGCGGCGCACAGCAGCAGGACATGGAAATTGATCTGCTGCCGATTGGGAAAAAGACCCAGTTTCTCCCTGCACCACCAGATGACGGGCATCACCGTGGCACTGCTGGGAATCATCGAGATGATCATCCAGCTAAGGCCAAATTGCGAGTGGTGCAGCACGTTGCTGGCCATTCCCGCAATGTCGATGCATGGAAAGGTCAACCAGTAGCGATAAGGCAAAAACAGCAGGTAGGCGAACTGAAAGGCAAACAGAATCCCCCAGTTGGGCATCTGCAGTCGCCGTAGCGCCAGGTAAAACAGCAGATAGCCCGCGGTAACGGCCAGGTGCCGCACCCATTCGCGTTTCAACCAGGTTTTGCGCATGCCCGCCCCTTCGCAGTTGCACCGCTTGCGTGGCAGGCGTGCAAGGTGGATCGCCTCATCATCAGCGATCTATCAACGAGGTACCAGTAGCCGGCGCGGCACAAAAAAGCCGACGGCGGGGGAGCGCCGTCGGCAGGTTCACACGCACACTTTGGAATCGGTAATTACCAGGCGCGGGCTTCGACCACGCTCAGCGAATAGCTCTGCATGTCGCTCTGGTAATGCAGCATGCGGCCCATGTCGAAATCGACCGACTGGCCGGGGCTGATGTTGGTGGTGCCGGCGGGCCAGCCTTCCCTGGAGGCGAGCACGTTGCCCGAGCCGTCCTTCGCATCGACGCGCACCTGCGCGGCGGCGGCGGACGAGCAGTTGTTGACCAGCTTGCCCTTGACGCTCAGGCGCGTGGCGATACCGGTGCCGACGGCGCTTACTTTCACGTCCTGGATGGCGAAGTCGGAGGGCCCGCAGGCGTGGGCGGCGATGGGGGCGACCATCAGCACGGTCGCGGCGATCAGCGTTTTCATGGGGGTCAGTCCTCAGGTCAGATAGCTACGCCAAAGATCGGCTCGAAAGGGCTATCGGCAGGGACCCGGCCAAACTTTAGGCCTTGCCGGGCATCTGGCCCGGAAAAAAACAAACCCCCGGTCGCCCGGGGGTTTGCAAGGCACCTGGGGCGCCCGTGGGCGCCGCCGGGGCCGGGGCTTAGAAGCGGTATTCCACCGAGGCGGAGTACGCGGCGATGTTGGTGCGGGTGTGGCCCACGCCGACGTAGTCCGGGCTGGTGTCGTTGCCCGCCTGGATGCGGTAGTTGTCGTAGTTCAGGCCCACGCTCACGTTCTTGGTGACGTCGTAGCCAACGCCCAGGCCCGCATACAGGCCGTTGTTCCAGGTCTTGTAGCGGTTCTCGAAATCGCCGGAGGTCAGCGCCAGTTCGGTGCGCGAGCGCAGGTAGCCGGCATGGGCGGTGACGAACCAGCCCTGGTAGAAGTTGTACTTGGCATTCAGGCCAAGGGTGGCGGCCTGCGGCTTGGCCGAGAACGAACCCACGCCGTTACCGATGTCGGCCTTGGGGCGGCCCAGGTACACGTAGCCGATTTCCGGACCCACGATGCCGTTCCAGCGCCAGCCGAAGCGCACGTTCTGGAACACGCTGTTGTTGTGCGACAGGTCGGCCGTGCGCGCCTGGGTCTGGCCCAGGTTGCCGGCGGCGAAGAAGTTATCCTGCCAGTTCGGGTTGACGTTGGAACCGTAAGTGGCGGTGTTGGCGGCGGTGCTGTTGTCGTCCGCATGAGCGGCCGGGGTCAGCACGGGGGACAGGGCGAGGGCGGCCACAGCGGCCGAGAGGGCTAGCTTATTCATGGAGGACTCCATCTCTTTGTTATCGACCTGGGCGACGATGGGGAAGTCGTGGCGCAGGACCGCGCGGGGTTACGCGGTGTAACGAGATTGTAACATCCGGCCTGAACCGGACTTTTCTGGCTTGTTTGCCAGGCTTTTGCCGTTCAGTTTGGCAGGGATATCCGACAGCGTCTCATCTTTCCCTGACGCACAGGCGCGGCAAGGGCTGGCGCGTGACCTCTGGCAGGGGAGTGGGGCCATGCACGTGGCTAGGATCGTGCTCTTACGCCGCCTCCCCATTCATGTTGGCGGCCTTGTCGCACCCAGGAGACCTCCCTTGAACCGCCAACCGCTTGCCGCCGCCATCCTTGCCGCCGTGCTGGGATGCACCGCACTTGCAGTCAACGCCGACGACGTACCCGCTCCGCAGAACGTGCCCTACAGCGCAGGGGCGCTGAAGATCGACGTGGACGCCACGGACATCGCCCATCGCGTGTTCCGCGTGCACGAAGTCGTGCCGGTGGCCTCGGCAGGTGCCATGACCCTGCTGTATCCGCAGTGGATTCCGGGCAATCACTCGCCCACCGGCCCGATCGACAAATTCGCCGGCCTGGTGATAAAGGCCAACGGCCAGACGATTCCGTGGACGCGCGATCCGTACAACGTCTACGCCTTCCACATTGACGTGCCGCAGGGCGCAAGCGCGCTGGACGTGGACTTCCAATTTCTCTCCCCGCAGAGCACTTCCCAGGGCCGCGTGGTGATGACGCCGGAAATGCTCAACCTGCAGTGGAACACCGTCACGCTGTACCCCGCCGGCTACTACGCGCGCCAGATCCAGACCGACCCCAGCGTAAAGCTGCCCGCCGGCTGGCAATTTGGCACGGCGCTGGAAGTGGCCTCGCAGGACGGCGGCACCGTGCACTTCAAGCCGATCAACTACGACGACCTGGTCGATTCGCCGATCTACGCCGGCAAGTACTTCAAGCGCGTGGACCTCGATCCCGGCGCCAGCACGCCGGTGCACATGGACATCGTCGCGGACGATCCGAAATACCTGGCGATCACGCCCGAAGAGCTGAAGATCCACCAGGCGCTGGTCACGCAGATGTACAAGCTCTACGGCGCGCACCACTACAACCACTACGACTTCCTGCTCTCGCTCAGCGACAAGATGAGCGGCAACGGCCTGGAGCACCACCGCTCCAGCGAAGACGGCACCTCGCCCGAATACTTCACCGAGTGGGACAAGAGCTGGGGCATGCGCGACCTGCTCTCGCATGAATTCAACCATTCCTGGGACGGCAAATACCGCCGCGGCGCCGACCTTGCCACACCCAACTACAACGTGCCCATGGGCGACACGCTGCTGTGGGTCTACGAAGGCCAGACGCAGTTCTGGGGCCAGGTGATGGCTGCGCGCTCGGGCCTGTGGAGCGAGGACCAGTTCAAGGACGTCATTGCCCTGGTCTCGGCCATCTACGACAAGGGCCGTCCGGGCCTGGCCTCCTGGCGCAACGTGCAGGACACCACCAACGATCCGACCATCGCCATGCGCCGCCCGTTGCCCTATCGCAACTACCAGGGCAGCGAGGATTACTACTCGGCCGGCGAGCTGATCTGGCTCGATGTCGACGGCAAGCTGCGCCAGCTGACCGGCAACAAGAAGACCATCGACGATTTCGGCAAGGCATTCTTCGGCGTCAACCCCGGCGCGTGGGACGTGGACACCTACACCTTCGACGACGTGGTCAAGACACTCAACGACCTGGCCCCCTACGACTGGAAGAGCTATCTGCGTACACGCCTTGACGGCCATGGCCCACTCATCGGCGGGCTGGAATCGCACGGCTGGAAGCTGGTGTACAACGACAAGCCGTCCGCCGCGGTGAAAGCATTCGAAGCGCGCCGCCACACCGCCGACCTGACCTATTCGCTGGGTGTATCGATCGGCAAGGAAGGCGCCATCAGCGACGTGCTGTGGGACGGCCCGGCCTTCAACGCCGGCCTGTCGCCGGGCATGACCATCGTGGCGGTCAACGGCCAGAGCTACGATCCCGATACCCTCAAGGACGCCGTCACCGCGGCGAAGGGCGGCAGCCAGCCGATCGAGTTGCTGGTGAAGAACTTCGACGAATACAAAACCATCCGCATCGACTACCACGGCGGCCTGAAATACCCGCACCTGGAACGCGACAACAGCAAGCCCGATACGCTGACACAGCTGATCAAGGCCCGCTGACCCGGCGCCTCGCCCGCTCCGCCCCATCTTCGGACGAGGATGGGACGGAGGGCCGCCCGCACCAAAGCGCCGCCCATGCGAAAACCCTGCGCATGGGCGCGCCCCTCCAACTCCGCTATACTTCCCCTTCGCGCTGGCGCGCACTCGCTTGAGCCGCCCCTGCCAGCGCAGACATCCATGCGCCCGTAGCTCAGCCGGATAGAGTAGTGGCTTCCGAAGCCATTGGTCGGGGGTTCGAATCCCTCCGGGCGCGCCATCTTTGCGGCATGCTGCTGCGTGTGTGCGTTCAACCATAAATTGGCCAAAACGGTCACTTTATGGTTAAGCATCAACCATAAGTTGTCCGCCTCGCGTGTAAGTACGTGTTCTGGCGCGGATTCTTCCGGCCTTGCGCTAAAACATAAATTGTCCGCACTTTCCGAGCGGATGTTTCCCGCGCTGATCTATGCACAGCCACACATCTTCCGAATGCGATTATTCATGTTGCAGACGATCGCTTTGCCGCTCGGTGGGCCTTGACGCAGCAAAACCATAAAATAGTAGGACGCCTACGCCTTCAACCATGGGTTGGATGACAAGCTGTTTCGTCCGTTCATCGGCGTCGATTCTGAAACGGATCGGTTTCCTGTTGGTCAGGTTCGCGAGCGTTGGAGTGTTGAAGCACTCGCGGAGGTAGATGCCGAGAGGTTTGCCGCCGAGGAGCACTTTAGGGGGTGGATCATGGAGAGTGGAAATACGTTACTGGATGCTGTCGTTGCCGCATTAGTCACGTCCACGTTCACCGATCCGAATTCTAAATGATGTCCGTTTTCGATCCGGAGTAGGCAAGCTCATTGCATACCCGATCAATCGTTGATCGCTAGCGATCTGCTCGTTAGAGAGCATAAGGCGGACGCAGTCATTGTCGCGACGTGTTAAGTGCAGTAACGAAATACGCCGCAGAATGCCACGGTCACATTCGAGTTGACGCTCATTAGCCTTGAGAGCTAGCTGGCAGTTGCCCGATTGGGCGGCCAAAAGTTCTAGGCCCGCTTGCAAGGTAGGAAGCGCAGGTTGTGACTCCGCGGCTTCCTCCATTAGCGGGAGTGCCTCTTTGTGCAAGCCTATGCGCATAGCCCCCGCAAGTGATAACCAACGGCTTTTTCTCATCGCCGTCACATTTGGCATGCGAAAAGGATCGGACACAACGAACAGGGGAAATATCTATGATGCAGACAAGGCTAAGTCGTGTCCCGACTTTGGCGGTACTGACGTGCGCAATGCTTGGTTTGTGGTCGGCGAAATCCTTTGCGTCCGTCGCTATCGGCGGTACGACCCTGGAGGTCACCAACGCAAGCTCGCAACCAGTGCCGGTCATGGTGACACTCGGAATCGGCCACTTCGGCGTCACCAACATCGATCAATTGCACTGGCACATCATTCCGCAACCGAAGGGCTCGGCCACTCAGGGCATTTTCATGCTGCCGGCGCACAAGTCGGTTATCTTCGATTCCGGCTCGAAAAGCTTCAGCGGCAATATTGCTTTCGGCCCTACGTTTACTGCGCGAGGCCAGGGGAATAAGGACAGCAAAGCTTGTTACCCGGATGCCACCAACCTGGCTGAGTTCACCCTCAACCAGCAAGGTGAGACTGTAGACATCAGCCGGGTCAACGGCGCGAACGCAAAAATTGCCATCGACTTCAAGGGAGGATCGCCCTGGAATGACGGTGTGGACGAGCATAAGAACATCCTCCATATCGCGGACGAGCAGCCCATTTCGACATGGACGTCGCCTGTCGGCGTATATGGCTGGCAGGCCACCGATTGCGTCGACGTGAAGCTACCCGTGCCCAATGGTCCACCGAGCAATCTGGCGCCCGCACCGGTGAACGCGCCGAATGGCCCGCAGTTGCAAGCGACGAGGCAGTGCAATATTCAGCGTGCAGGCAACGCCCGAACGGGGGGGATTGTGCACGTTGTCTTCAACGGGTGGGACACCGGAGCGGCACCCATGTGCGACGAGCGGCGTGCCGTCGCAGACGCGAAGCCAGACTGACAAAGGCTTCTTGCTAATCGAATGGTGGCGCCTTGGCACTAGCGGCGCCACCGCTTTCGAAACGATGTATTCCGCGAAATTCGACGTCAACGTTGTAGTGGCATATCTTGCCCCTCGTTACGCGGGCAAGCAGGGGCATCAAATGCAACCATCCCTTGCCGGGATAGCGATTATGTCGAATCTGAAAGTGTAGTTTAGCGAACGGCGCGATAGGTGCGCTTGGTCGATTCGTGGTTTGATCGAGGCGGCCATTGAGGTCTGCTTTAGGCCCCAAACGGGAGTCACCGGTATTTCTGAAATAGTAAGGAGCACGGATGATCGAGACGTCGGTGAGTCTTGGTGTCGAGGAGTTGCATACTTACTGGGCTTGCCAATGCGCGCCAGGATCTGCTTCGCCGCTACCGCAGGATGTCGTGAAGACGTTGCTGGCTGGCTTGCGACTCAACGTGCTGGAAACCCTGCGTTACTTGCACCAACAGCAGCCCAGTTATGCGCAATTCGAAGGCTGGGTCTGGGAGCGCAATGATGGCCAACTGGAAGAAGCCTCGCTCAATCGCTTGCGCCGCGCACTCGCGGGTGAGACCGTTGGTGCCGAAGTCGGCAATCTCGACCGCGTCGAAGGCTTGAGTGCGAACGACCTCGCGCACTGGCACGAGCACGGCTACGTCATCCTGCGCAACGCGATCAGCCCGGAAGCGGCGGAAATTGCAGAGATGGCCATCTACGATTTCCTTGGGATGGACCGCGACGACCCGAAGTCCTGGTATCGCCAATCGCTGGGTCATTCCATCTGGGTGCCGCTGCTGCGACATCCGGCGCTGGTAGCCAGTCGCCGTGCGCCACGTATTCATAAAGCACACGCCCAACTGTGGGGGCGCGAAGATCTTTGGGTAACCATCGACCAAGGCGGATTTAATCCGCCAGAGCGCGACAACTGGCGGTTTCCCGGGCCGCATTTGCACTGGGACTCCACGCTCGCTGAGCCGCACTGCTTGGATTTGCAGGCCATCCTGTATCTTGCCGACGTTACTGAGGACCAGGGGGCATTCAGCTGCGTGCCGGGCTTTCATCGCACGCTGAAGCAGTGGTTGAAAAGCGTCCCCGAGGGCGTGAGTGCGAGTGATCATGCGCGACGCACTTTGACGATGAAGCCAGTTGCCGCAAAGCGCGGAGACATGATCATCTGGCATCATCTTCTGCCGCATGGCAGCAGTCCCAACCGCGCACAACGACCGCGTGTCGTGCAATATATGTCGCTGCGGCCCACGCGCTTTGCCTACACCGAGGAATGGACGTCTTGATGGCGACGGCTTGGCTTATTGCGCCATCTTTTGCCAAACTGCTGGAGTCGCTGGCTACATGTAATTAGATCAGTTATCGAACCGAGGCAGACCTCGGCCTGAATTTGTTGAGCTCGTGTATCGACGCGTCGCCTAGGCCATTTATGATGGTCGACGGTTAGGCTCCAATAATCAAGGTTGGGAAGGGGGAGGGGAACATGGACGCATTGGAAGGGAACGAACAGCTCAACGAGCTGCCGGCGCTGGCGATTGCTAATTTCTGGTCGCGCTTAGGCGCCATATTTATCGATCTGCTAATCGTTGGTGCGGTCGGTTACGTGTTGGGCATCTTTTTGTTCGATACGCTTGCCGGGCTTGGCGCGTACGCGCGTATTGTTGGTTTTGCTATCGCCGTCTCGTATTTCGGCATATTCAATAGCCGGATATGCAGCGGCCAGACCTTGGCCAAGCGTTGGCTGGGTTTGCGGGTTGTCGATGGCCATGGTTTGTGTATCTCGCTACCGCGCTCGATGCTTCGCTACACAATACTAGGCTTTCCATTCTTTTTAAATTTCCTGCCCGTGGATTTCGGGGTAACTGCATTATTTGTCGAGACGCTAATCTCGATAATTCTGTTCGGGGGCATGTTTAGCGTTTTCTATTTGTATCTGTTCAACCGGCGAACACGACAGTCTTTGCATGATCTGGTTGTGGGAACGTATGTTGTTAAAGTCAATCCGCCCGGTCTGCGCTTGCCGCCGGGTGCCTTGTGGAAAGGGCATCTGGTGGTTGTCGCACTGATCGCAATCTTCGCACTCGTCACCCCATCAGTGGCTAGTATTTTCGCGCGGCACGCAAACTTTCAGCCGATACTGGAGGTGCAGCGCCAACTCCAGCAACAACCGCACGTGCGAAACGCCGGCTTCGTGGAAGGTGAAACGTTCGTCTATTCAAGCACTGGAAATCGAACAGTCGGCTATCTTCAAGCTGAGCTGACGCTAGATGCCCCCATGACCTCGGATGAGGATATAGCTCAGGCTGCAGCCCGCGTCATTCAAGCTGAATATCCGGAAAAATCTAACCGAGTTCCCATCGTCGTGCGCTTGGTTTACGGCTACAACATGATCATTGCATCGCGATGGAATTACCACGCGTATAGGTATGAGCCGGGCGAATTGCCGTAGGTCTGAGTGGTTGGCTTCCAACTAACTTTGGCGCATATATTGCGGATGCATTCGTTGGTGGAGGAGCTGTCAACGGAATCTGAGCTGGTCCGGAAAATTGAACATCCGATAGGTGGATTTTCTGTTCAATGAGGCGGCGATAATCGCTATAGAAGAAGCGAATCGACGGCAAGACGCCCCCTTCGTAGTCGCTCACCGTCCTTCAAGGCCAAGGTGGCGTTTGGAGGTGGACAGTCCGCGAGCAAATAGTTGTGAGGCGCGCCGTCACGGTTTGACGCAATCTTACAAGGCATGCATGAATATGTTTGACCCCATAATTATGGAGACCAGGCGTCTTCGACTTCGCCCTCTCCGGGAAGAGGATGCGCCCGGGTTTTTTGAGATGTGGTCTGACGTCGAAACCGTTCGTTACTTTTCTTTTCCACCTATGAAGAGCATCGAGCAAGCCAGGTGGCGCATTGCCGACAAATTGCAGTCTTCGCGCAATGGCGAAAGCGTGAATTTTGTTGTCGAGTCGAAGGATGGCGGGAAGGTGCTTGGCGACTGTGGCATGCACAATGGCGAGTCGCGCTGCCGGCGGGCGGAGATCGGCTACTGCTTAGCACGCTCGCATTGGGGCAAGGGATACATGACAGAAGCGCTAGGTGCCTTGATCGAATACGGGTTCAACAAGGTAGGACTTCGCCGCATTGAGGCAGGTATTGATCCGCGCAACGTGCCGTCCATTCACCTCGCCGAACGCCTTGGGTTCATCAGGGAAGGATACCTTCGCCAGCATTGGGTGACTGGCGAAGGAGAGGTCGCGGACACGGTTCTCTATGGACTGATCCAAAGCGATCGCCGTAAATTGTAGCCGTGCTTGTTAAATCTTCTGCTTATTGCGATGAATAAGGTCTGCCTTCGAGCTGGAGCAGACGTGGAAAAGTTCATCGATGCTGATTTCATAGTTCTCAGGGGGACAACATGTATCGACGAGACTTGGTTTTTTGCGCCGTTTTTCCGCTGCTGACATCCTGCGCACAGACACCTCAAAAAGCTAACGGCAGCGCGACACAGGCGGCCGATGCTGCAAATAGTCAGCAACTTGTAATCAAGTACATGGCCCATCAGTCGCCGACGCATCCGGCGGCGCAAGACATCACCTACAACTCTCATTATCCGCCGCATTTTCCTGTCGAAGCGTTTAGGGCTGGCCACTACGGAATGGTCACACTATTGATCTACGTCAGTGCCAAAGGTGAAGTTGGCGATATCCGCGTAGAGACCAGTAGCGGTTATCCGGAGCTTGACGCAAGCGCGGTCGACGCTGCAAAGCATTGGGTCTTTATGCCTGCTGCGAAGGACGGAGTGCCCCAGCCCGGTTGGGTACGAACTCCGGTGAGTTTTAACCGCCCTGTTCCGCCGCCGAGATCCCCTGACGGTTTGCAAGTCGGTGTTGTCACGGAGTCGGATGCTCGGGCGCTCATGGGCGAGCCTAGTGGAACCATGCGGTATACCAATGGAATGACTCAGATGATTTGGGGTAGCAGAAATGTTGGCATGGTTGTTCTTATCTTCGATGCGACCGGTATGCTAACGAAGGTATACAAATCCATGCCCCCTTCCAAGTCGTGACCGGCTACTGATGTACTGTGCCGAAAAATCGCTATTTAGCTGAGTTAGAGGTTTGCGTCCGACCCGAACCGGATGCCGCAAGTCAGCTCACCTGCCCCGAGGTTGCCGCAAGTGCGTGGAGAGGTGCGCATTTGATCTGACGAGGCAGATAAGGGACTCTTTGCAGGCGTGAGGAGCCCCTTCGACTCCGTGCGGGGGCGTCCGGATAAATCGACAGCGGTGATAGCAGGGATGTATCGACCATGGTTTTAACAACTTCCGCAGGTCTATTGTTCTTCGTTGGTTCAATGCAATCCGCAATGCCGCAAGTGCTGCCGACTGTCTACGAAGCGGGGCATTTCTATGCCGTGCCGGAGACCCGCGATGGCCGGCGGCTGAAATTGCTGGTCGATAGCGGCGGCGGCGGTAGTGGCGGCATGTACTGGATAAGTAAGGCCGCCGCGCAACACCTGCATTTGAAACCCATCGCCTGCACAGCGGATGGTCAGCACCTACCGGTCGCTCACTTGCCAGAGTACCGGGTGGGGCTCGGCCTGCCTCCACCGGTCAAGACCCCTTGCGGGCAAGCGCTGCTAGTTTTCCCACAAGCCGGCAGCAACTATGACGGCCAGCTCGGAGCCGGCTATTTGCCCGGTCGCACTTGGACATTCGATTACCCCGCGCATCGGCTGACGCTCGAAGGTGACGCTTGGCGGCCGAGTCCTGCTGCACACCGGACTGCGTTGGGCTTTCCTCATGAAGCAAACGGTGCCTTAGCTTCGGGTTTTGCGCGCATCACTATTCGTGTCGATGGCCAACCATTGGATATGTTGCTCGACACCGGCGCGTCATCATATCCCACGCCGGCGGCGGCCCGCGCTAGTGGTACGCCGACCGTGCAAGGTGAAGGCGTCACAAGCTATATCACTACAAGTACGCTTGAACGCTGGCATAAGGTGCACCCAAATTGGCGCGTGTTGGAAAATGCCGATGAAAAAGTTGCCGCCAGGCCGTTGAGGCGCATCATCGAAGTGCCTGAGGTGGAAATCGCCAACTGGTCGGTGGGGCCGGTATGGTTCACGGAGCAGCCCGACCAGGCCTTTCACCAATACATGGCCCAGATGATGGATAAACCTACGGAAGGCGCGGTGGGCGGCAACGTGTTTGGTCACTTTGTGATGACCATCGATTATCCGCGCGAGGCGGCATACTTCTACTGCGTGAGTGGCTGCAAGCCGGTGGCTCCCGCCACATCAGCGCATTGAAAGGCTGAATCCTCGGCCCAAAGCGGGCATGGGCATATCAGAGGGGTGATGTTTCAAAAAGGGAAGTTTGACATGCGCAAATTTGCCGGCTCGTCATTGCGGCCTATTTTGAGCGCCATCGTCATGGCTTCGCTGCTTGGGTGTGCGGCGTACTCACCGCTGGCGTCGCAGGTGTCGGTGACTTGCGAGGCCAACTTTGAGGCGGGCGGTCAACCTTATGGCGTTGCCTCAACCAACCAATGTTTTCCGTCGTGGGATTTCGAACAAGGCGACATCGAACACCCCGGACGCCTAGACGGTGACGCGCGCGGTCATCTGCGGGATGGCTGGCCGTTTATTGCGAAGGCGCTAAGCATCGATCCAAGCACGGGGCGGGACACAAAGGAAGGTTCCTCCGAGATTTTCGTGCGGGTTTCCGTCAATGGTTTGATGGCTCTAAAAAGCTTCGACGCCAAACACGACCATTCGGCGCACCATCGCACACGGATCATCCGGTCGCTTCTCGCGTTCAAGGACAAAGCCAAGGGGTTGTCCATGGAGGTAAAGATTCCGCCGCCGCCTGCATTACAGGGCAGATATGCTCACCTATGGCCGGCCGACGGCCAGCCTCGCCGAGCGCTCGACGTGGGCGTGTCGATCGGGCAGCGACCCGTTCGTCGTCTTGCCAAACAGGGCAAGCCGTGCCACGCATGGTGAAATCGACCATCGGGGTCGTGGCTTGCGGATATGCGCTGCGCAATCACCATTCGCAGGAGGACAAAGATGACTATCACCATTACCGCGTTTGAACGCTCGCCGGACGGCGGCAAGGGGTTGGCGCGCGATACGCGCGTTCGCTGGGTACTTGAAGAGGCGGGCTTGCCCTACAACGTTCGCCCTGTTTCGTTTACCGCGATGAAGGAGCCTGCGCATCTGGCCATTCATCCCTTCGGCCAGATTCCAACGTATGAGGAAGGCGATCTTGTACTGTTCGAATCGGGCGCGATCATTTTCCATGTCGCCTCGCGTCATGCGGGCCTGTTGCCGGACGATGCCGATGCAAGGGCGCGCGCGATCATGTGGATGTTCGCCGGACTCAACACCGTGGAGCCGCCGATTCTGGAATTGGTAACCGTGAAGTTCACCGAAGGCGATAAACCGTGGGCCAAGGACCGCCTGCCCCTGGTCAGGGACCGCATCCGCCACCGGCTGGGCCAGCTCTCCGCGCGCCTGGGGGATGCCACATGGCTGGATGGTGCGTTCAGCGCGGGCGATCTGGTCATGGTCTCGGTGCTGCTGAGAACCCGGCCCTCGGGCATTCTGGATGAATTTCCCAGCCTGGCCGCCTACGTTGCGCGCGGCGAAGCGCGCCCCGCCTACCAGCGGGCTTTCGCCGCCCAATTGGCGTTCAACACGGGCGCGCCGGCGAACGGCTAGGCACCGTTTGCCGCATTGGCGAATGACGTGCCGGTGCGCGGTCGCCCGCCGCGGGCCCAGTGGTTACCCATGCCGCATGCTGTGCGCGCACGTGGTCCATGTCGCGTAATTGCCGCACTACTGCAACGCGGGCAACCTCGAGGAAACGGTCAAGATAGCGCGGTTACCTCTTGCGCTTGCCCGCTTTCGCCGGGGCGGCAGCCGGCGCCTTCGGTTTGGCCTTTGCATGGGACTTGCTTTGGTTGTGGTCGATGGCGGCGCGAATGAGATTTTTCAGCGCGCGCTTGTCCAGCTTGTCGCCTTCGAACCAGTCGATGGCGCGCCGTGCGTTGCCCGCGAGCCCGGCGTTGAAGAGCCGGTCGGGATCGGGCAGGCTGGCGCCGTAGGCGAAGGTGAGCTTTACCTTATCCTTGTGCGCGTTGGCGACCGCGATCAATCCGTCGCAATACCAGGTGGGGCTGCCCATCCACTTCCATTCCTCCACGATCTGCGCGTGGGCATCGAGGATGGCCTTGCGCACGCTTGCCAGCATGGGGCCGCGCCAGTCGGTGAGTCCGGCGATCAGTTGGTCGATGCGTTCGGAGGGCTCCATGGGATTCACGCTTCCAGTTCGGGTTCGTTTTCGGGTGACCGCGAAGGCATTGCCTGCGGCGGATGCTTGGCAAGCAGGCCATGCAGGCGCCGCAGTGCGGCGGTGGTGGATAGCTCGTTGGCACCGAGCGTCTTGCGCGACAGACGAATCGCCCGCACCAGCTCATCGCGCGGACCGGCGATGCCATCGGCATGGCCAACGCAATGCTGCAAGAGTTCCACCCAAATGGCCGGATGGTCGCGGTCGGCGCCTGGACGCGTCAGGCGCCGATGCCACTGGATCGGCACGGCGATGAGCGCGATGCGCGCCATGCGATCGTCGAGCACGCGCCGTTTGTGTGCGCGTTCGCCGGGCTGCACGTCGGCGGGGCAGGCGGCCAGTTCGTCGAAAGCGAGCAGCGCATCGGAAAGCCGCCGCCTGACGACCGCCTCGGTGCGAATCGGCAGCACCAGCCAGGCGGTTATCACCGCACAGGCCGCGCCAATCAGGATTTCTTCCAGGCGCAGGTCGAGCGTACCGGAAGCCGGTCGCGCGCCGCTTGCCTGCAACAGCGAGATGACCAGTGTGGCGCTGGCCGCCCACCAGGCGTAGTTGATGCTGCGCAGGCAGGTGCCTGCGAACAGCACGGCGAAGATCAGCACAGCGGCGGCTGCGCCATGCGGCACGAACACGTGCTGCACCAGCGCTGCCGCAATGGTGCCGCCCAGCGCGCCGCCAAGGCGCAGCAGGCCCTTGTAGAGCACGTCGCCCCGGCTGGAGGCACCGATGCAGACGATGTAGACAGTCAGCACGATCCAGCTCCAGTGCTGCGCGAAGGCGAAGCGGCCGATCACGAAGGCGGCAGCGAGCGCGATGGCCATCTGGATGGCCATGCGCGTGCTGGCGGGCATGCCTTGCGCTGTGCGTTGCGGTTCGGCTATCGGCGGATGAGCGGTGGGCTTGACGTTTGCGCGCAGGCCGATATGCGCGGCCCATTGCGTGAGCACGAACAGCCATCCAAACGCGGCCGCACCGGCGATGCACACCAGCAGCATGTCGATCGGCATGCCGCCGGGTGCGTCCGGCCGCGCGGGCACTACCAGCACAGCGATCAGCGGCAGCGCCAGCAGGCTGCCGATGCGACGGATCTTGCCACCGAACTTGCGTGTCCATACCGATAGCGATACGACCGCAACGAATACCGCCGCGCCCGCGGCAAAGGCATGATGCAGCAACCATCCCACCGCCGCCGCACCAAGCGCCACAAACAAAAAGACGGCCAATTCGGCCGCCAGCGATCGATCGTGCCCGGCCGCGCCGCGACGGCTCTGCGTCATCACTAGCACTGCCGACAGGATGCCCGCGTTGGCGCCCGCGTGAAAAAGTGCGGCGATGCGCCAGACCGTGCAGAACGCGGCTACCATCGCCACGATGGTGACGGCGGCGGCGGAGATATCCTCCGCGCGCAGTACGGTCAGTCGTCGTTGCGATCCGGCCATGGTCGGCTCATGTCGATCAGTGCCGCCAGGGTTCGGCGCATGGCAGCGACGTCGTGGTCGCCTACGCAGGCCACGAGTGCGGCGTCGATGTCTTCGCGCGCGGCGGTCTGCACGGCGGCGGCCGCGCGGCCGCGTTCGGTCAGGGTCACGGTCAGCTTGCGGCGGTCGTCGGGATCGACCGTGCGTTGCAGGTAGCCGCGCGTCACCAGGGTATCGACCAGCTGCCCGGCGGCCTGCTTGGAGATACGCAGCTCCCTGATCAGCTGGCCCAGCGGGACATCTCCCGCGCCCAGCGCCAGGCCGCCGATCACGTACAGGCCGTTCTTGGGCAGATCGTCGTAATCGGCGCGTTCCAGCGCTTGGCGCATGGCCATGCCGTAGGTATTGCGCGCATGCCGCAGCAGGGCGGGGATGGGGATCAGGTCAAACCATGGCTGGGGCGTGCTCATGGGGCGGAAGATATAGTCCCATACTTTTATTGTCAATAAAATTGACTATTTCGGCTAGCCGCCCCGCCACCCCGAGCTTCCGGCGCAGCCCGCATGCGGTGGCGCGCGTCGTGCTTCATCTTTCACGGCGACACGCGTGCACGGCGCCGGCGCATGGCAAGCGTCATGCGCGAACGGCGACACACAGCCGCGCGACAAAACGTCAAGCGCGCGTGAATGCCTTACACCACGTCTGTGCGGCGAAGCTTGTACGCGCGCAGCGCACCGGCCAATGCTGTGATGCAGGGATCATCGCAATCACCTCGTGCACCTTTCGTCGCACGAATGCAATCTTGCAAACCTATGGTTGCGCACACTCCGCGCAACGATGGATGACACGGCCATGACTTCGATGGAACGTCGCAGGTTTCTGCAATTGATGGCCAGCACGGCGGCCGCCGGCATGTTGCCGATGAGCATCGCGCGCGCGCTGGAAATTCCCGCCGACCGGCGCAGTGGCACGATCGAAGATATCGAGCACATCGTTATCCTGATGCAGGAAAACCGCTCCTTCGATCACTATTTTGGAACGCTGCGGGGCGTGCGCGGTTTCGGCGATCCGCGTCCGGTGAACCTGCCCTCGGGCAATGCGGTGTGGTACCAGCCGGACGGATCGAACTATGTGCTGCCTTTCCACCCCACCGCGCCGGATCTGGGGCTGCAGTTCCTGGAGGATCTCGCGCACGACTGGAGCACCACGCACGCGGCCTGGAACCAGGGCAACTACGACCAGTGGGTGCCGAGCAAGGGCACCACCACGATGGCGTATCTCACGCGCGAAGACATCCCGTTCCACTACGCGCTCGCCGACGCCTTCACCGTTTGCGATGCGTACCATTGCTCGCTGATGGGGCCGACCGATCCCAACCGTTACTACATGTGGACGGGCTGGGTCGGCAACGACGGTTCCGGCGGCGGCCCGGTCATCGACAACGCCGAAGCGGGCTACTCCTGGTCCACCTATCCGGAAGTGCTGCAGAAAGCGGGGATCACCTGGAAGATCTACCAGGACATCGGCACCGGCCTTGATGCCGCCGGTTACTGGGGCTGGACCGACGATGCCTACATCGGCAACTACGGCGACAACTCGCTGCTGTATTTTTTCCAGTACCGCAACGCGCAGCCGGGCAGTCCGCTGTACCAGGGCGCACGCACCGGCACCAACATTTCCGCGGGCGGCACGTTGTTCGACCAACTGCGCAGCGACGTGCTCGGCAACACCTTGCCGCAGGTATCGTGGATCGCCGCGCCCGAGGCGTACAGCGAACATCCCAACTGGCCGGCCAACTATGGCGCGTGGTACGTATCGCAGGTGCTCGATGCGCTGACCAGCAACCCGCAGGTGTTCAGCAAGACCGCGCTGTTCATCACCTTCGACGAGAACGACGGCTTCTTCGACCACATGGTGCCGCCGTGCGTGCCGCCGTCGAGTGCGCAAGGCCAGTCCACGGTATCAACCGCCAACGAGCTGTTTGCGGGCAATGCCGATTACGAAGCAGGGCCGTACGGCATGGGGCCGCGCGTGCCGATGATCGTGGTGTCGCCGTGGAGCAAGGGGGGCTGGGTGTGCTCGGAGGTGTTCGATCACACCTCGATCATCCGCTTCATCGAGCGGCGTTTCGAGCGCAGCCATCCGGATCTGCGCGAATCCAACATCACCGCATGGCGCCGCACGGTGGCGGGCGACCTGACCCGTGCCTTCGACTTTGCCAAACCCAATGGCGCGCAGCCGCCGCTGCCTGGCACACAGGCGTACGTACCGCCGGACAACCAGCGCCATCCCGATTATTCACCCACGCCGCCGGCCGAGCAGTCCTTGCCGCAGCAGGAACCGGGTGTGCGGCCTGCGCGCGCGCTGCCCTACGCGTTGCAGGCGCATGGCCACGCCGATGGCAGTGGCACGTTCGCGATCGACTTCATCAACGAAGGCAGCGCCGGTGCATGTCTGCAGGTGCGTTCGGCGAATCTGCCCCATGGTCCGTGGTACTACACCGTGGAAGCGGGCAAATCGCTTAGCGGCAGCTGGGCGGTGCAGGGCGCATACGACCTGGACGTGCACGGGCCGAACGGTTTCGTGCGCCATTTCAAAGGCGATTTGGCGTCGGCCAAGACCGCGCTACGGGTGGTCAGCCGCTACGATCGCAGCCAGGCGAGCGTGATACTGAGCCTCGCGAACGAGGGGCGCGAATTCTGCGACGCATCCGTGCAGAACCTGTACGACGGCCAATCCATCACCTACATGCTGCAACCTGGCCAGCGCATCGAACGCGCGTGGCGTCTGGGCGACAGCTACGGCTGGTACGACCTGGTGGTCCGCTCGGAGGCGGAAAGCGGCTACCTGCGGCGCCTGGCGGGGCATGTGGAAACCGGCGAGCCGGGCCTCAGCGACCCCGCCATCGGCGATCTGCGCTGGCGCAACGTCGGCCCGTTCTGAGCCGATCGCCGGCCTTCTAGACATCCGTTGTTTCGCGTCACCGGCACCGGCATCGGCGCCGGTGTCCCGGGCCGGCTTCCCGCTGCGCGACGGGAAAGGTAAGGTACGCGCGGGGCCTCGGGAGCAGAGGGATGAAACCACAACAGCCGGCGCATGCCACGGCGGGGGATTCAACCGCCGCCGATACGGCCGCATCGCTGACCATGCCGGACGGGCAGGCGTTGTTCCTGCGCGATTGGCCGAATCGTTCGGCGCACGCGGCCGTGTTGGTCGTGCATGGCCTGGGCGAGCACAGCGGACGCTACGAGCATCTGGCGCAGTGGTTTCTTGCGCGCGGCTATGCGGTGCGCAGCTATGACCAGCGCGGCCATGGCCGCACGCGCGGCCGGCGCGCGGCCCTGCGTCACCGCGACGACCTGCTGCGCGATCTCGCGCACGTCTACCGGGACTACGCGCAAGCGTTTGGACGTCCACCCTTGCTGCTTGGGCATAGCATGGGCGGCGCGGTGGCCTTGCGCGCGGTGCTCGATGGCCGCGTGGAGCCGCCGGCACTGATTCTTTCATCGCCGGCCTTGCGCACCTATGAAGCACCCTGGCTACGCAAGCTGGCCAGCGTGCTCAGCCGCGTCGTGCCGAACCTGCCTTTGCGCAACGGCTTGCCGCTGCAAGGGCTGTCGCACGACACGCAAGTGATCGAGGCGTACCGCAACGACCCGCTATGCAGCGGCTGGGTTACGCCGCGCATGGCCGATTTCATTTTCCGCGCCGGCGCCAGCAGCATCACCGACGCCTGGCGGCTGCGCGTACCCACGCTGTTGCTGGTTGCCGGCAGCGACCGGCTGGTCGATCCCTCCGGCAGCCGCGATTTTGCCGCCGGTGCATGGGCGACGAAGCAACTCACCAGCCGGTTTTTCGACACGCTGTACCACGAGCTTTTCAACGAAACCGAAACCGGCCGGCACCAGGTATTGGCCCAGCTGGGAGAATGGCTGCGGCGCCAGCCCTAGGGCCGGGTCTGCTTGCCCGCCATCCGGCGTCATCGCGCAGTCGTGTACGGACGTACACGATTGCGCTCTTCCTTGGCTGGCGAGCAAACAGCTCCCGGCGCGGACCACGCCCATAGGATGAACAGGCCCTGGTACAGCGGCGCTATTACAGCGGCGGACGTTACAAGGCTTTGCGGTACACCACGAAGCCCGATTTCTGCGCCAGCTGGTCGTACAGCTGCATCGCCGTCGCATTTGTTTCATGCGTATGCCAGTACACGCGCGCGCAGCCCGCCTGCGCGGCCTGTCGGTAAACCGCTTCGATCAGCGCCCGCCCGATGCCCATGCCGCGCGCGGTTTCGTCGGTAAACAGATCCTGCAGGTAGCAGCTCGGCTCGATCTGGATGGTGCTGCGATGAAACAGATAATGCGCCAGTCCCAGCAACCGGCCTTCGTGCTCGGCGACCAGCGCATGTACCGGTTCGTAGGCATCGAAGAAGCGCGACCACGTCATCCGCGTGATGTCCGCCGGCAACGCGGTGGCGCCGCTGCGCCCGTAAAACGCGTTGTAGCCATCCCAGAGCGGGAGCCACGCGCGAAAATCATCATGCGTTACGGATCGGATGGTGGCCCAATGATGCATGCGGGTTCCTGTGGCCGGTTGCCGGCGGCGTGCGCGCGGCGCATGCTGCGCGGATCGATGCGGCGGTTGGCAGGTAATGGCAACGGGGTTGGAAAAAATACTCGGCGAGCTTGAGCAGGATCGTCTGTTATGTGTGCCAGATCAACTGCGCCGTCGTGCCGAGGCGCTCGACCGGCTGGAAACCGGCCTCATCCACGCGCCGGATCCGGCCGGCAACGACGCCGTTGCGTTGCACGCCCGGGCCGAGGCGTTCGCCGATGCGCTTGAAGCGGTGAATAGTGCGTTTTATCAATCGCTGCGCGAAGACATCCGGCAAGGCCGTGGCGCCGAGGCGCTGTCGGCATGCTTGCGCGAGCTGCCCAGCGACCATGTGCGGGGCGAGGGTTACGATTATCTCGACGAGATGGTCAGTGGTGTACTCCAATTCGATGAGCCCCGTGCGCACGGGGGCGCGCCAGGCGCGGAAATGGTGCGCTACCAGCCCACGCCGGCGCGGCATATTTTCGACTTCATTCAGCGGGCGCAATTGGGTGAACGCGACGTGCTGATCGACATGGGCGCCGGTCTGGGGCATGTGTCCTTGCTGAGTGCCATCTGCACATCGGCACGCTGCGTGGGTGTCGAAGTGGAGCGGGCTTATATCGACTGCGCGAGGCACGCCGCGCGTGCGCTCAATCTGCGCCGTGTGCGTTTCGTGCATGCGGATGCGCGGTCGATCGATCTATCGTCCGGTACGGTGTTTTACCTGTTTACGCCGTTCACCGGATCGATTTTGCGCCAGGTGCTGGGCATGCTTGAACGCGAGGCGGTCACGCGCGCCATTCGCGTGTGCACGCTCGGGCCTTGCACGGCGGTGGTGGCTGCGCTGCCTTGGCTACGGGCCGATAATGCGGTGCGCATGGATGGTGTGGCGGTGTTTCGTTCGTATTAGGAACGGTTCGCTCGGCTTGCATGGAGCGACATGTCCTCTTCCTCTCCCCGCGTGCTTGAAAGGAGAGGGAGCCCATGCGTCGGCAGATACAAAAGCGCCGCGACTGTCCACGGCAATCGCGACGCAAGCTGCTACCTACGGTTTGTCATTATAAGCGTGGCCCGCCGCGTCGGAACGCACCGGAAATCAACGACAACAGGAACAGCACGATAAAAACGAAAAACAGGATCTTGGCGATACTGGCCGCGCCGGCGGCGATGCCGCCGAAACCGAACACCGCGGCGATGATGGCAATGACAAAGAATACGGCGGCCCAATAAAGCATGATGGTCTCCTTCGAGGGGACGGATCGGAAAATGGCGTCCAAGCAATGCCGATGTCAGGGGGCGGTGCGTTCCTTCGGCACGTCCGCGCCGCCCCGCTCAGTGCTTGAGATGAGAGGGCGAGCGCCGGCTCATCTGCAGGCTTTCTTCAAAGGCCCGTATTTCGCGCTCGGCTTCATCGCGGGCGATGCCGTAGCGTTCCTGCAGACGGCCGGCAAGCATTTGGACGTTGCCTTGGACGATTTTCATATCGTCGTCGGTCAACTTGCCCCATTGCTGCTTGATCTTGCCGCTCACTTGGTTCCACTGGCCCTTGATGGTGTGCGGGTTCATGGCAAACCTCCTGCTGATCTAGGCGACTTTGGCCGGACGCGAATGATTCGATCAATTGGCCTGTGAACGATTTGTCCAGGCGCCGTGGAACCGTTCAGCGAGTTGAACGATCAAGGAATTTCGAAGGCGCCCGTGCGATGGATTCACAGCAGGCTAAGGTTTGCCGAGGTCAGGGAAGCCTGGGTGCGGCGAAGAGGCCTGGGCGGCTCAGGCAGGCCTGTTGCCTCGCGCCATGCGCGCATGCACATGGAACGCGCTGCGAGCGAAGCGGCGGGGCGCGCATCGGTCACATTCGCGATGCACGGATGACGCCGTGGTGTCGCCGGATGCACGGACATGCCCGGCGCTCGCCCCAACCCCGCACCAGCCCGAATGCGCCTTGCGTGCGACGCATGCTGGTGCGGGGCGGCTCATGATGGTATGGCGACCGGTTAGTGCTTGGTGCCGCCGAGTTGGCTTATCTGGTGCTCGAATTCGCGCACCTGTTGCTGCGCTTGGCCGTGGGCCATGCCGTAGCGCTGCTCAAGTTTGCCGGTGAGATATTCGGCGCTTCCGTCAGCGACATTCAGGTCCTCGTCGGTGAGCTTTCCCCAATGCTGCTTGATGTTTCCGGAAAGCTGCTTCCACTGGTTGTGGATAACATCCTCATTTCGATTCATGACAGTACCTCATTTGAACGATCGCACGCGCCACGCACATGCGAGTGGGCGGATTCGCATCGACAGCATGTGCCCGATGCGGCGATGGATTTGATCACGTTCGATGTAAATCCTTCGTGCCAGTTTTGTGCACGCAAGGGCTATGCCCGCGTGCGCGGGCACGGAGCGCGCATACGCGCTGCGCCGCGGCTTGGCGGCCACGGTGTGATGTGCGTGTCGATTTGGTATTAGCGCGCCGTCTGCGTTGCGTTATGGCGTGGCGGGCGCCTGCGGTGGTGCATCCGAAGGCAGGTCGCCGATCATGCGCGTGGCCAGCCCGTCGTAGTTGTAGTCGAAGTGGTGATCGCCGGGCATTTCGTAAACCTTGACCCAGACGGGCAGCTTCGGATCGTCGCAGACGGTATCGTCGCTGTCGTCCTTGCCGTAATAGCACACCACCGGCGGCTTGTTCTGCAGCGCGTCCAGACGTGGCAGTGCGGGGTAGTGCTGCACGGGGTTCAGCCACTGCATGATGGCCTTGGTGTGCGTCTTGAGCCAGTTCTCGGTCATGTACCCTTCCAGCTCGACTTCGAAGTTCACGTCGTTGCTGGGAGAGAGCAGCACCAGTTGCGATATGCGCGCGCGGTTGGCGGGGCTGAGCTTCTGCACGATGGTCGGCAACACGTCCGCGCCGAACGAGAAGCCGATCAGCCACACTTTCTGCTTGTGCCAGGCGGTGGTGTAGCGATCGATCAGCGCATCAAGATCACGCGCGGATTCGTCCGGCGAACGATTGCGCCAGTAATACGCCAGGCAGCTCACGCCCAGCACCGGAATGCCGCGCGCGGCCAGGCGGCTGCCGACTTGCTTGTCCAGGTCGCGCCAGCCGCCGTCACCGGAGTAGAACACCGCCAGCACGTTGTCATGGCCGGCGGGTGCCGGCGCGGTGGCGGGCAGTTTGGTGGTGGCGTCTTCCAGGCTCGGGCGGGGCAACGGCTTTAACACGATCAGGGCGGCGGCGACCGCCACGCACAGGAGCACCACAACGATGGCACGCACTTTCATCGACGCACGACTCCGGTAAGTCCGCCGGCGATCAGGCTGGCGACATTGGTGAGCACCACCGGCAGCGCGATACCGCCGGGTACCGCCATGTAGCGCGGCTCCCATTCCGGATCGAACTTGTCTTTGTAGCGGTGCAGGCCCTGGAAATTATAGAAGCGTTCGCCACGGCCGAAGATCAGCGCACCGAAGCGGTTCCACAGCGGCGCCTGGCGCCGGCTCTGCAGGCCCGAGAGCGGCGCCATGCCGAGGTTGAACCAGCGGTAGCCGTGGTCTTTGGCCCACAGCATCAATTCCACGAACAGGTAATCCATCAGGCCCACGGGGCTGTCGGGCACGTGCCGCATCAGGTCCACCGACGCTTCGTCCATGCTTTCGGTCAGCAGCAGGTTGGCGAAGGCCACCGGCTTGTCCTCCTGCCACACCACCGCCATCGGCGTGCGGGCCAGATAGCGCTCGTCGAAGCCGCCGAGGGAGAACCCTTTCTCGCGCACGCGCTTGTCGCGCAGCCACGCATCGGAGATGGGCTTCAAGCGCGGCAGCAGCGCCGGCACGTGTTCGGTCGGCACGATTTCCAGGCGCAGGCCGTCGCGGTGCAATTTGTTGACGGTGTTGCGCAGGCTCTTCTTCGATTTGCCGTCGAGGTTGAAGTGTTCGAGCTTCACGCGCGCTTCCTCGCCGACCTTCAGCAGGCTCATGCCCACTTCCAGGTACAGGTCCAGGTCCGCGGGATTGACCTGGTAGAACACCGGCCAGCCGCCGGCGCGTTCGCAGTGCTCGCGGAAGGTCCACACCAGCTCCTGCCGGGCGCGATCGTCGCGCCCGATCGGATCGCCCATCGCCACCCAGCTGCGTCCTTCGATGCCATACATGATGAAGGCCTTGCCGGCGGGATCGAACAGCAGGCTCTTGTCGCCCATCAGCGCCAGATGCGCCTGCGCGGAGGAATAGTGCTTGATCAGCGGCAGCGCGCGCGCCAGCTCCGCCTCGTCGGGCAGCGTGGGACGCGGGCGCGCCGAGCGGATCAGCGTGGTCAGCGCAAACAGCAGCGCCACGCCCGTGGCGCCGACCAGCGCGCGCAGCGCACGCGGCGCATTGCCGTGATAGAAACTGAATTGCCACCACAAGTCGCGGCTGTATTCCACGTGCTGGTAGCTGAAGAACACCAGCCACAGCGTGCAGCCGAGCACGGTGGCGCAGGCCAGCAGCCAGCCGAAGGAGAACGTCACCTCAAATAGCGACGCGCGCCGGTAGAACAGGCGATGCGCGGGCGCCAGGGCCACGGCGAGCAACACCAGCAAGGTGGCTTCTTCGTAATCGATGCCCTTGAGCAGCTGCGCCACGGCGCCGGCGATCAGCAGCACCAGCGTCAGCCAGTACGCGGCATCCAGCCGGCGCTGCAGGCCGCGCGCCAGGATCAGCAGGGACATGCCGATCACGCTGCTGAGAAAATGCGACACCTCCAGCACCGGCAACGGCAGCAGGTCGCTGAGCAGTTCCATGCGTCCGGGCAGCGCGGCGGTGGCGCCGGAAAAAAGCAGCACGGCGCCGGAGACCAGCGTGAGCCCGGCAAAGAACGGCGGCAGCAAACCATTGAACCAGGGCGAAAGCAGCGTCGCCTGCCGCAGCCCGCGCGCCTCGCGGATCACCACGGCCACAGCGGCCGCGCACAGCGGCAGCAGATAGTAGACGCCGCGATACGCGGCCAGCGCGCCAAGAATCGGCGCCGACAGCGCCTGGTTGCCGGTGGCGCCGAAGCCGGCCAGCATCACCGCTTCGAACACGCCCAGGCCGCCGGGCACGTGGCTGATCAAGCCGGCGATCTGGCCCAGCGCGAAAATCGCCAGGAACGAACCGAAGTGCAGCACCAGCGCGTCGGGCATCAGCGCGTACAGCACCGCGGCGGCCAACCCCCAGTCCAGCGCGCCGACGAAAATCTGGCGCAGGCCCACGCTTACCGGCGGCAGGCGCACGTCCCAGCGCCACACGCGGATCGGCCGGCGCACCAGCGCGCCGCCCAGCAACCACAGCAGCGGTATCGCGCACAGCACGATACCCAGTGCCAGGCGCGCATGCGTCAGCGTCAGCCCGGGCGGCAACGGCACCAGCAGCAGGGTGACACCGGTGATGGTAAACAGGCCCAGCCAGAAACTGATCGTGCAGAACAGCACCACCTTGGCCACTTCCATCGTGGTCAGGCCGGCCTGGATATAGAAGCGGTAGCGGATCGAGCCCGACACCAGCATCGCCATGCCCAGCGTGTTGCTGAAGGCGTAGCTGATGAAGGAAATCAGCGCCACGCGCGGCTTGGGCAGCTTGCGCCCGATCGTGTCGAGCGCGAACAAATCGTAGAGCGGCATCACCGCGTAGCCGAGCGCGGTCAGCACGATCGCCTGGCCGATGCGTCCGCGCCGCAGCCGGTGCATGTACTGGCCCACCTGGTGATAGCTCACCTCGCCCGCCAGGCGGTACAGCGCCCACAGTGCCAGGCCCAGCATCAACACCGACAGCGCCGGGCCAACGAATCGACGCAACCAGTCCGGGCCGGGCCGGCTCAGTGCGTCTTCCTGGCTAAGGACTTCGGCCCCGCCTTGCTGCTCCACGCTAAAACTGCCTCTCGATTCCCCGGATCGCGATGGTGCCATACCGGACATTGCACGTAACGACTTGCGATGCCATGGGAGGCGTATTCATGCACGTCCTATCCCACAACAAAAGGGCGCCCAGCGGGGCGCCCCGGTGTACATCCATGTCGAGGAGGCTTAGCTCTTCTTGACCTGGAAGGTCTTGCTGGCGACCTGCTTGCCATCGAGCAGGATATCCACTTCGTACTTGCCTTCCGGCCACAGATCGGGATTGACCACGCGGAAGGTGGTGGTGGCCGGGCCGTCGGCGACGATCGACTGGCTGACGCTGTTGACCATCTTGCCGCCGCCTTCCAGGTAGCTCCACTTGGCATTGAGGGTGGCGCCGGCGGTGCTGCCGGTGGTGTCCACGCTGACGTAGAAGGTTTTCTGGCCGGGGGAGAAGGTGGTCACTTCCTTGCGCACCTTGTGGTCGGCGTTGACCGCATCGCCCAGCATCACCGTGCTCACCTGGAAGCTATCGGCATTGGCGGGCGCCGGGGCGGTCGCCGCGGCCGTGGTGCCGGCCGGTGCCGGGCTCGCCGGGGCGGCGGCGGTATGCGCCGGTGCCGGGGCCGTGCTGGCCGGTGCCGGCTTGGCCGGGGCGGTGCTGGCGGGGGCCGGCGCCGTGCTCGGGGCAGCCGGCGCGCTGGCCGGCTGCTGCTCGTTCTTGCCGCAGGCGCTGAGCGCCAGCAGGCCGGCAAACGTGACGCTGTAGAGGGCGGCGGAACGTGCGGAGAGTTTCATGGGCGGGATTCCGAAAATAAGGGTGCGAAAAAACCGTAGGCCATCGGCTGCGGGCAGCAGAGAAGGCTAGCGCCGCCGATATGAAGTGCCGATGACCGGGGGCGCAAGAGTGTACATTTTTGTGACGCTATTGCCTTGCCCCGCGGGTGTTGGCGGGCAATGCCTGGCCGGTACTGCGGAATGGATTGATGTCCAGGCCGCCACGGCGCGTGTAGCGTGCGTACACGCTCAGTTGCTGGGGCGCGCAGCGCGCCATCACGTCGACGAAGATGCGCTCCACGCACTGTTCGTGGAATTCGTTGTGGGTGCGGAAGGAGACCAGGTAACGCAGCAGGCCTTCGCGGTCGATCGGCGTGCCGCGGTAGGCGATCTGCACGCTACCCCAGTCCGGCTGGCCGGTGACCGGGCAGTTGGAGCGCAAGAGGTCCGAAACCAGGCTTTCTTCCACCACGCCGGCCTGCGCATCGGTGCGCAGGTAGTGGGCCTTGGGCGGGCCGTAGTCGTCGATGGCAAGCGGCAGGCCGTCGATCAATTGGCCGTCCAGATCGGCAAAAACGTGCTGCGCGGCGCGCGGCGCCTGGATATGCACCATCACCGGCGCGCCCGCCGCGCGCGACAGATCCTGCTGCAGCAGCGCGCTCAGCGCGGCGGCGCTGGCAAGCGGCTCCTGCGCGAAACCGTTGAGATACAGCTTGAACGATTTGGATTCGATGATGTTGGGCGAGTGCGCCGGCACCTGAAATTGGGCCACCGCCGCGACCGGCTTGCCGCGCATGTCCAGCCAGGACAGTTCATAGGCGTTCCAGATGTCCACGCCGTGGAACGGCAGCGGTTCGCTCACGCCTATGTCATCGCGTTTGGCCTGGCGCGGGATGGGAAACAACAGGCTGGGATCGTAGCGATCGGCGTAGACGGTGTGCTTGCCGAGCGGGGAGTGTTCGGGGGTGCTCATCCACCCATTTTATAAGCAAGCGCCGTCCCTGGCGCGGCGCGCGGCGCCTTTATGTCTCGATGTGCGCCATGGCGACCGGGGCGTAGCGCTCGCCGACCGCCGCATCGGGCGGGAAGATTTCGGCCAGCGAGGCCAGTTCCGCCTTGTTCAGTTCCACCTCGAGCGCGCCGAGGTTTTCATCCAGGCGCGAACGGCGCTTGGTGCCGGGAATCGGCACGATGTCCTGGCCCTGTGCCAGCACCCAGGCCAGCGCGAGCTGCGCGGGCGAGCAGCCTTTTTCCTCGGCCAGCCCCTGCACCTGCTTCACCAGCCGCAGGTTATGAGTGAAATTCTCGCCCTGGAAGCGCGGGTTGCTGCGGCGGTAATCGTCGGCCTCGAAATCCTCCGGGCGGGTGATCGCCCCGGTGAGAAACCCGCGCCCCAGCGGCGAATAGGCCACCAGCGCAATGCCCAGCTTGCGGCACAGCGCCAGCGTGCCGTGCTCTTCCGGATCGCGTGTCCACAGTGAGTATTCGCTTTGCAGCGCGGTGATCGGATGCACCTTGCTCGCGCGCTCGATCGTCCCGGCCGAAGCCTCGGACATGCCCAGGTAACGCACCTTGCCCGCCGTCACCAGGTCGGCCATCGCGCCGATGGTTTCCTCGATCGGCACGCTCCGGTCCACCCGATGCTGGTAATACACATCGATATGGTCCACGCCCAGGCGCATCAGGCTCGCGTCGCAGCTGGCGCGCACGTATTCGGGGCGGCCGCTGACGCCGCGCAGCTGCGGCTGGGCCGGATCGCGCAGCAGGCCAAACTTGGTCGCCAGCACCACCTGCTCGCGGCGTCCCTTGATGGCCTTGCCGACCAGCACCTCATTGGTGAACGGACCGTACATGTCGGCGGTATCGAGCAGCGTCACGCCGCGATCCAGCGCGTGATGGATGGTGGCGATCGATTCGGCATCGTCGCCGCTGCCGTAAAACTCGCTCATGCCCATGCAGCCCAGCCCGAGCGCGGAAACGGTAGGTCCATTCTTGCCGAGGGTGCGGGTTTGCATGATCGGTCTGCCCATGAGGGTGGAGAGCGGGGTGGGGTGCACGCATCATCGGCGCCCGCGGGGCTGGGATAAATGCTCAATAATGAGCATCACTATTCCATTGGGATCAACAATCCATGGACCGTCTCGATGCCATGCGGCTGTTCGCGCGAATCGTCGAATTGGGTAGCTTCACCGCCGCGGCGGATGACCTCAGCCTGCCGCGCGCCACCGTCACCCACGCCATCAAGGCACTGGAAGAACGCCTGCGGACACAGCTGCTGCGGCGAACCACGCGACGCGTGCAGGCCACCCGCGACGGCGAGGCGTACTACGAACATTGCCAGCGCCTGCTTGCCGACGTGGACGCGGTGGAAACCGATTTTCGCGAGGCCAACGTGCAGCCGCGCGGACGTCTGCGCATCGACCTGCCGGCGCACATGGCCAGGCTGTGGCTGATTCCCGCGCTGCCGGCTTTTTTCGCGCGCTATCCGCAGATGGAGCTGGACATCGGCACCGGGGACCGCTTCGTCGACCTGCGGCGCGAAGGCGTCGATTGCGTACTGCGCGTGGGCCAATTGCCCGATTCGGGGTTGGTCGGGCGGCGCGTGGGCATGCTTGAACAAGTGACCGTGGCCAGCGCGGCGTATCTGCGCAGGGAAGGCGTGCCGCGCATCCTGGCCGATCTGCACAGCGGCCACTATGCGGTGAACTGGGCCTCGCCGACCACGCATCGCTGCGAGCCGCTGGAGTTCATGGTCAAGCGCAAGCGGCGCGAGGTGACGCTGCCGGGACGGGTCACGGTGAGCGGCGTGGAGGCGTATCTGGGCTGTTGCGAGGCGGGTCTGGGGCTGGCGCAGTTTCCGCGTTATCGGGTGGCGGAGGGGGTGGCCGGCGGGCGGCTGAAGGTGATCTTGCCGCAGACGCCGCCGCCGTCGTTGCCGGTGACAGTGCTTTATTCGGGGCATCGGCAAATGCCGGCGAGGTTGCGGGTGTTTGTGGATTGGTTGGTGGAAGTGATGGCCAGGCAGCTCTGATGCGGCTTGCGCTTTGTCGCGCCACTCGAGCGCATGAGCGCCATTTCCTTCACGCTTGCGTGTTCGTCATCCCGCAGGTGTGACCCTGTCTCAGGCGCTAGGCAGCGCCGGAACGGGCGTGGGCGAGCCATTGGAGTCGAGCGCGATCATCACGAAGCGGCCGGTGGTGCAGACGCGGCGGTCGCCGGTGAGCGGATCTTCGGCGGTCATCTCCACTTCCACCTGCATCGAACTGCGCCCAGTGCCGACGATGCGCGCCACCAGTTCCACCAACTGGCCCTTGCGCACGGGTACGCGAAAGCTCACCTCTTCCGAGCGCGCGGTGACCACCGTGCGCCGGGCATGGCGCGAGGCGACGATAAAGGCGGCCTTGTCCATCCAGGCCAGCGCCTGGCCGCCGAACAGCGTGCCCAGGTGGTTGGTGTGATCGGGGAATACCATTTCCAGCAGGCGCGCTTCGGGCAGGCTGGGGTGGGTCGCGGTGGGGCTCATGGGGTCGATCGCACGGGGAAGGGAGCGCACACGATACGTTGCCGCGCGCCCACGCGCCATGGCGCCAGGTACCTTTGGCAGGGGTCGGGGTGGGCCGGGGGCATTACGATGAAGGGTGGTGACTGTCTCAGGTGGCCGCGTCCGTGGCCGTTGGTTTTTCAAGGGGAGTAAGCATGCATTCGAAAACAGGCATGTCGCGCCTTTATGGCGCCATGGTGTGCGCCATCGTGGCCGCTACCGCGTATGCGGGCAGCGCCGCGGCCCAGGGCCGCACGTTGACGGCACAGGATTATGCGCAGGCCGAGCGCTACATGGGTTACAACACCCAGCCTTTGGTGGATCACGCCGTAGGCATCGTGCATTGGCTGGACGGCACGCATTTCTGGTATCTGGACCACGACGCCAGCGGCGATCATTACAAGCAGATGGATGCCGCCAACGGCAACGTCTCGCCGTTGCTGGACCAGGCCAAGCTCGCCGCCGCGCTGAGCAAGCTCAGCGGCAAGCCGGTGAAGGCCGACAAGCTGGGCATCATGGAATTCCGCGTCGCTGCCGACGGGCGCGACGACATCGACGTGCACGGCACGCACTACCTGTGCGATCTGAAGGGTGCCGGTCAGTGCGTGGACAAGAGCACGCTGGTCAAAACCGGTCCGGAGCCGGGCGTGTTGTCGCCGGACCGCAAGCAGGAAGCCTTCATCCGCAACTGGAACCTGTGGGTGCGCGATGTCGCCACCGGCAAGGAAACCCAGCTCACCACCGATGGCGTGGAGAACTTCGGCTACGCCACCGACAACGCCGGCTGGAAGCACACCGACAACGCCATTCTGGAGTGGTCGCCCGATTCCAAGCAGATCGCCACCTTCCAGCAGGACCAGCGCAAGGACGGCGACATGTACCTGGTGACGACCAAGCTCGGCCACCCGGAGCTGCAGTCGTGGAAGTATCCGCTGGCCGGCGACAAGAACGTGACGATGATCGAACGCGTGATCATCGATGTGCCGGAGCACAAAGTGGTGCGCCTGAAGATGGAGCCCGATCAGCATCGCTCCTCGCTGTGCGACGACATCAGTTGCGGCGAGGATGGCGGCTGGGATGACGTGAAGTGGGCACCCGACAGCAAGACGCTGGCGTTCGTGTCGACCTCGCGCGACCACAAGCATGAAACCTTCCGCATCGCCGATGCGGCAACCGGCGACGTGCGCACGGTGTTCCATGAAGACGTGCCCACCTACTACGAAAGCGGCAACGGCGCGGTCAACTGGCGCTATCTGCCGGCCACCCATGAGGCGATCTGGTTCAGCGAGCGCAACAATTGGGGCAACCTGTATCTGTACGACCTCACCGACGGCAAGCTCAAGCGCGCCATCACCACCGGCGAAGGCAATGTCACCGAAGTGCTGAAGGTGGACGCGAAAACGCGCACCGTGTGGTTCCGCGGCGTGGGCCGCAGCGCGGGCGTGCAGCCGTACTACCAGCAGTTCTGGAAGGTGAGCCTGGACGGCGGCCAGCCGGTGCAGCTGTCGCCGGAGCCGGCCAATCACATCATTACGATGTCCGACGACGGCAAGTATTTCGTCGATAGCTACTCCACCACCGACAAGCCGCCGGTCACGGTGCTGCGCGATGCGAACGATGGCCACACCGTGGCGACCGTCGCCAAGGCCGACATCTCGCGCCTGCTCGCCACCGGCTGGCGGCCGCCGCAGCAGATCATCGTGAAAGCGCGCGACGGCAAGACCGATCTGTACGGGCTGATGTACAAGCCCACGCATTTCGATCCAAGCAAGAAATACCCGATCATCGACTACATCTACCCGGGTCCGCAGACCGGCTCGGTCTACACCTACGGCTTTGCGACGGCGCAGGCCGACCATCAGTCGCTGGCGGAGCTGGGCTTCATCGTCGTGGCCATCGACGGCATGGGTACGCCGTGGCGTTCGAAGTCCTTCCACGATACGTGGTACGGCAACATGGGCGACAACACGCTGCCCGACCAGGTCACCGCGATCAAACAGCTCGCGCAGCGTTATCCGTGGATCGACATCAACCGCGTGGGTATCTGGGGCCATTCCGGCGGCGGCAACGCTACGGCGGACGCGATGTTCAGCTATCCGGACTTCTTCAAGGTAGGCTGGTCCGAAAGCGGCAACCACGACAACCGCGAGTACGAGGACGACTGGGCCGAGAAATGGCAGGGCCTGTTGGTGACCCACAAGGATGGCACGACCAATTACGACAACCAGGCCAATGAGGACATGGTCAAGCACCTCAAGGGCAAGCTGATGCTGGTGCACGGTTCGATCGACGACAACGTGCCGCCTTACAACACCTTGCTGGTGGTCGATGCGCTGATCAAGGCCAACAAGGATTTCGACATGCTGTTCATCCCCAACGTGCATCACGGCTACGGCGCCGCGACGCCGTACGCGACGCGCCGCCGCTGGGATTACTTCGTGACGTACTTGGCCGGCAACACGCCGCCGCTGGAATACCAGCTCAAGCCGTGGCCGTGGCGTTGAGGTAAGGAGAGCGCGCAGCGGCATGCGTTGCCTGCCGCTGCGCGCCTGTTCCATCGCGGGTCCGCCGGACCCGCCGCACCCTCGCCGATCAACCCGAACGCACCGCCGCCACCGGCGGCACCGCGGCCGCGCGCAAGGCCGGCCCGAACACGGCGAGCTGCCCGAGCAGCCACAGCGCGATCGCGCCGATCACCGGATACAACACAGGCAGCCGCGGCTGTTCGTAATGCGCCATCAGCGCCATGTTCAGGGCATAGGCGAGGATCGATCCGAGCACGACACCGGTGCTGACGATCAGGAAATTTTCCGTCTGGAAGTAGCGCAAGATGTCGCGACGCGTGGCGCCCACCGCGCGGCGGATGCCGATGGAACGCTTGCGTTGCTGCACCCAGAAACTGGCCAGGCCCGCGATGCCCAGTGCCGTGACAAATAAAAGGCCCAGCGCCGCGGCGATCAGCAGCCCGATCATGGTGCGGTTGCGCCGGAAATAGTCGGCGCGCAGTTGCGTGAAGGTTTGCGCGTGGCGAACAATGCGCTCGCCGTCGAGGCGTAGAAGTGCGTCGGTGGCTTCTTTCAGCACGCGGTCGCGGTCTTGGGGCGAGGTGCGCAGCACATAGGTCACTTCGTTCGCATCGGGCAGCATCGGAAACAGCGTGACGTATTCGCTGTCGCTCTCATCGTGCAGGCGCGGGCGCAGCAAATGATCCACCACGCCCACGATACGTACCGGCTTTTCGTCGGGATAGATCGACTTGCCCAGCGCGTCCTGGCCGGGAAACAGCCGCTGGGCCAAGGCCCGCGTGACGATGACGGCCGGCACGCGGTCGATGCCTGCCCAGTCGTGGGCGGTGTCGATCGGCACGTATTCGTCGGGCCGGAAATCGCGCCCTTCGACCAGTTTCAAGCCCAGCGTGGCAAGCTCGCCGGGCGTGCCGTTGAACGCGGCGGCCACGGCGCGCGTGGGGCCATCCTGCACCAGCGTGATGCCGTTGGCCCACTCGCGCAGGTACAGCGGCAGGGTGTCGACCGCTGCCGCCGAGCTGACGCCGCCGATCGCGCGCAAGGCAGCCAGATCGGTGTCGTGACGCACCAGTGGCGGCGTGCGGCTGTCCAGGTCGGTGCTGTCGATCATCACCAGCTCGTTCTCGGCCACGCCACTGGCAAGGCCAAGCTGCGTCACGCGGTGAACGATCATGAAGGCGACGTTGCAGACGATGGCGCAGGTCAGGCTCACTTGCGCGATCAACAGCAGCGCGGTGAGCCGGTGGCGGGTGAGCGCGGCGGCGATGGGTGGGAGCGACATGATGGGCCTCATTGGGTTTTCAATTGCATCGCCGGCGCGATGCGGCAGGCTCGCCATGCGGGCAGCAACCCGGCGAGCAAGCTGGCGAGCACGGCCAACGCGAAGGTGGCGGACAACATGGCCAGATCCATTTGCGCGAGCTGCGCGTAACCGTCGGGGCGTTGCCGCACGCTCCACAGGCCAAGCTGCGCAATCGCCAGACCGAGCATGCCGCCGGCCAGCCCGATCACCGACGATTCGATACCCAGTTGCAGGAAAATGTCGCGCCGCCGCGCACCTAGCGCGCGGCGCACGCTGATTTCGCCGCTGCGCCGCAGAAACTTCGCCAGCAGCAGCCCGACGATGTTGACCATGCAAACGCCCAGGAAACCCAGCGCCAGCCATAGCTGCAGGCGCAGGTCGTCGGGAATCACGCGTTGCAGGGTCAGCCAGTCCATCAAGTCGTACAGCCGTGCGTCGACCGGGCGCTGGAAGCGGCCGTGCGCCTGCTGGTCGCGCCAGTAGTTGGCGAGAAAAACGCGATACGCGCGCGCCTTGGCCGCACTGTCCAACTGCACCCAAAACTGCAGCCAGGTGCAGTGATCGCTGTTGCGCGCATCGCCGCCATTACTCCAACAGCTCATGCGGCCGTCGAACGGCAACTTAAGTTCCTGCGCGGTAGCCAGCGGCAGGAAAAACTGATCGTCGTGGCCGAAAGAGCGATCGTCGATCTGCGCGTAGAACAGCGGCTGCGGGTGCCAGGGGCCGAGCACGCCGACGACGCGGAAATCGGTGTCTTTCAATCGCACCGTCCGGCCAATGCCCAATGCGTTGCCAAACAGCTTGCGGTCCAGTTCCGCACTGAGTACGGCCACGCGCGCATGCGCTTCATCGTCCTGCGCGGTCCAGCCACTGCCGGCGCGGAAGGGCGTGCCGAACATGGCGAAGAAATCGGCGCTGACGTAGTGGCCCGATTCGAAGAACGGTCGTTGCGTGTCCTGCATCGGCTGCACCGGTACGCTGCCGCCGGCCATCGCGGCTTGCCGGTCGGCCCGCGCGGCGTGCAGCAGGTACATGGCGTCGGGCCAGGTCATCGCGCCGTCGGGCGTGGTGTCCTTGGACGCGACCTTCGGTGCGTCCTTGCTTATCGGATATGGATCGATCGCCGGCACATACAACTGCGCGCTGCGGCCGGGCAGCGGATCGCCCGACATCACGTGCAGCACGGTGATCATGGTCATGCTGGCACCGATGCCGATCGCGATGGCCACGATCATCAGCGCCGTCATCACCCGGTTGCGTTTGAGGCTGTAGAGCGCAAGCACAAAGTAGTAGCCGAGCATGGATGACTCCGGAAAAAAGGGCGCGACTGACCTTCCGCCCACAGCGTGGGCGGTGCGGTACGTTGGTTTTGCCTACCTGCTGGTGGCGCGCGTCAGCGCGCCACGGGTTGTGCCAGGCCTTGGGACACTGCCTCGTCGATCAGCTTGTCCAGCTGCTGGTCCACTCGCGCGGATGCGGCCTTTTGCCTGGCCGACATGGCCGCTTCGCGCGCGGACATGTCGGCTTGCTGCGCGCTGAGCGCCTGCGCCTGCCTGGCGATGTCCTTGTGTTCGCGATCGATCTCGGCCTGCTCATCGCGGATGCCGCGCAGCTCGCCTTGCATTTCGCTTTCTTCTGATTGCGACGCCGCGGCCTGCACCGCAGCCTGCCGTTGGGCGGTTCTCGCTTCGATGAGTGCGCGACGGTTTGCCAGCGAGGCCAGGCGTTCGGCCAGCGCTGCCTCGCGGGCGGCGAGTCCTGCCTGCTGGCCGGCCAGCGAGCCTGCTTTGCCGGCGAGTTCGCCCTGTGCCTGCGCGAGTTGTTCGACCGGCTGCATCAGCTGCCGCGCCTGGCGAATCGCGTTCGCATCGTGGATCACGTAGGCCTTGTCGTCGCGGCGGAACCACATCATCGGCTGATCGGCTTTGTTCAACTGGCGGGCGTCCGCAAGATCCTTGTCGCTGCCTTTGAGCAAAAAGTTATCGCCATCGAAGATCGCTATGCCACGCGCTGCACTAGGCTGGGTGTCGATGTCGACGTGGTAGGCGAGGACGCCGAAATGCGCAGCCGGTGGCGTGGGTGGAGCGGGCGGCGCGGGCGCCGCAGGTGGGATCGGCGGTGGCGGCGGGAGCGGATGTTTGGCCCGCGTTGCAGGTGTCGGCAGGGTTGCTCGTGTTGCGGGCATTGGCGGTGTCGGCGGCGTGATAGGCGTCGCCGGCAGGGCGGCTAGCGCCGGTGCCGACGCCGACGCCTGCGGTGCGGCTTTCGCTGCGGGTGCGGGCTTGGACGCTTTCATCGCCGTGCGATGCATCGCGGACGCCGCGGGAGCAGGCGATGCTTGCGCTGCCGCCGTTTCTTGCGGCGAGGACAGTGCGATGTCTTCGTCCATCGCGGTGGCCGGCGTTTGCGCCGTTTCCTCGATGTGCTCGGAGCTGTTCGCCGTCACGCGGTAAGGCAGCACGCCAGCCAGCGCGATCACGGCGACCAGCACCCAGCCGCGCGTGCGCGGGGCCGTGTCGCCCATGCCCTGCTGCAACATCAGCAGCCTGCGCTTGAGGCTCTGGAAGGTCGAGGAAGCGCCGGCAAGGCTCGAATGCACCGGCGCGGCCACGCCAAGGCGCAGCAGCAGATGGCCATAGTCATGCGGCGCGGCGCGATGGCGCTGCAACACTTGCGCGTCGCAGGCGGCTTCGCGATAGATCGAGTATTCGCGCATCGCCCAGCGCACCAGCGGATGGAAAAAGAACAGGCGTTGCGCAATGGCGGGTACCCAGCCCAGCCACAGGTCGCCACGACGCAGGTGCGCCAGTTCGTGCGCCAGCGCCATCGCCAGTTCTTCGCAAGACAGGGTCTTTTCCGACGGAAGCAGCACCACAGGACGCAGCAGGCCGGTCACCTGCGGCGACACGATCGCATCGGAAGTGCGCAACCGCGGCACGCGGCGCAGGCCGAGCTTGCGCGCCTGTTCGGCGAACATCGCCTGCAAGGCCGCATCGTGCGCGGGCTCGGCGCTTTGCAGCAGAATGCGGCTCTCGCGCCAATGACGGGCGACCCACAGACTTTGCAGCAAGACGCCGAGCAGCCATGCCGCAACGATCGCCTCGGGCCACGACCACGTCGAGGGCGCAGGTTCGGCGACCGCGGATGCGCTCGGTTTGCGCAACAGGACAGGTGCGGTGGAAGGCGAATCCTGCGTGATGGCCGGCGCGCGCACTATCGCCATGGGCGCAACGGCTTCGAAGACGGGCGCCGGCGCTTTCAGCCAATGCAATTGCACCGGCGTGCTGATGGCGACACCCAGCACCAGCTGCAGGCCGACCAGCCACCACAGCATGCAGCGCATGGCGGGCGACAGTCGCGGCAGGTAGCGCGTCAACAGCCACAGCGCGCCGATCAACAGGGTACCCTGCGCGGCGGTCCAGGCCAGCCGCACGAACAGGACATCGACCAGGTGCGTGAGCATATCCATCTCAAGTCTCCTTGCGCCGCGACTGCAGTTGCGCCACCAGTGCTTGGAGTTCGGCCAGTTCGTTGTCGCTGACCTCGGCTTTCTCCGACATCCATGCGACGAAGGGCGAGAGCGATCCGGACAGCGTTTTTTCCACGAACTGGCCGATCGCGTTGTTCATCACTTCGCCCGGTCCGGTAGCGGTGCTGTAGCGATACACGCCATCCACGTGGCGCCGCCGCAGGTACGACTTGGCGCGCAGGCGCTCCATCATGGTCAGGACGGTGGAGCGCGCCAGGCCGCGCGCCTCGCCGAAATCGGCGGCCACCTCGCCCACCGAGGCGTGTTCGTGGCCGGCCAGGTAATGCAGGAGCGCCAGCTCCTGATCGCCGATGGATGGCTTGCTCATGGGACGGCTCGCTTGACTACAGATGTAGTCAAGCTACGCCATGCCTACACCTGTAGTCAATAGGCCGCAGGGCATCCAAAGATGAACGCCCGCACCGGGGCAAAGCGATGGGACTAGCACGAAGGTCACCCCTTGAGGTCATACAAGCCGTGCATACTTTTTCCGGTGCCCGCATGGTGCCGGCACCCTTAAGCAGTCCAACGGATACTTCCATGACTCCCCAGGAACAACTTCTTCTCGACGATTTCCTCCAGCGCCTGGCCGCCGTCAACGGCGTGGCCAAGGACGCGCAGGCCGATGCGCTGATCCATCAGCGTCTGGCGGGTCAGCCCGACGCGCTTTACCTCCTGGTGCAGCGCAGCCTCCTGCAGCAGCACGCACTGGATGCCGCCAAGGCGCAGATCGCGCAGTTGCAGGCGCAACAGGGCCAGCAGCAGGGCGGCGGCAGTTTCCTTGGCGGCCAATCGCAGCCGGCGTGGAACAACACGCCCCCGCCGGTGCCGCAGCAGGCGGCTCCGACCTGGCGCGAGCGCCTGTTCGGTGGCGCCACCGCCGCACCGCAGAGTGCCGCGCCCAGCTTCCTGCAGAGCGCTGCGACCACCGCCGCGGGCGTTGCGGGCGGCATGTTCCTGTTCGATGGCATTGAAAGCCTGCTCGGCGGCCATCACGGCGGCGGTTTCTTCGGCGGCTTCGGCGGACAGCCCGAAGTGATCGAAAACGTTACCGAGAACAATTTCTTCGACGACGGCAACCGTGGCGGCTTCGATGGCGGCAACCAGGATTTCTCGTCGTCGGATTTCAACGACGACAACTTCAGCGGCACCGACGACGACAGCAGCTGGACTTGATGCCGGTGCGGCGCCGTCACGCGCGGGTTTGCGCGTGACGGCGAGCCGCGGACATCACCGTTTGTGCGCCACGATCACCTGGCTCTTGGGTATGAAACGGTCCAGTGCACGCTTGATCGTCAGGCCGTTGGGCGTGTCCAGCAGGCTGTTCCAGGCGCGCGCCAGGTGATCAAGTGCGGGGTGTCGCGCAGCCAGGCTGTCCTGCTGCTCGCACCACCATAGCCACCAATACATCGACCAATACGCGCCGTAGCTGGAGGTGGCATCGACCACCAGTCCCGCGTCGGTCACCATGCGGCGAAACTCCTCCGGCTCGATGATGCGGATGTGATTGGGTGGCTCGAAATAGGAAGGATGCGCGATGTGTTCCAGCACGCGTTCGCTGAAGGGCGCCGGCACGCAGATCAGGTAGCGCGCGCCGGGTGCGCCCACGCGCACCAGTTCGGCCAGGAAAGTAGCGGTATCCTCCACGTGTTCGAGCACTTCGTTGCAGACGATGCGCGTGCAGCGGCCATCCGTGATGGGCAGCGGGTTGGACTGGGTGAGATGGGCTTCCACGCGCGGATCGTCCGGCGCCCAGCGCGCACGCGCCACGTTCAGCTTGGCCTGGTTCGCCTCCACCATGATCACGTGCGCGCCGCGATCGCCGCAGAAGCGCGCGTGGATGCCCGTGCCGCAGCCGATATCGGCCACCACGTCGTCCGGTCCGATGGCAAAGCCGGTGTAAAGCTCGCCCTGTTCCTCGTTGAACCAGCCGGAAAGCTTGTTATCGCGCATCGGCACCGACATGGGCTCGAAACCGTCGTCGGCAACCACCGCTTGAGCGGGCGCCGTTTGCGTTACGACCGAAGGAGCGGGATCGAACAGCGAATGGTCGATCATGTAGGCGATGCGGCGGAAAACCTTGGCGAGAAATCGGCGCGGTGTCATCAAAGGCGGGCTTCCGGCGATGGATGCCCGAAGCATACCCAATGGCGCGCTGCTCGTGCGGGCGATGCGCCGGTGCGTCGCCGGGGGCCTCAGTGGTCCGGTCCCAGTTCCTTGGTGAAGATGACTCGGCAGTTGCCGGCCGGCCCCGAAGGGATCGAGGCGATTTCGCGCCAGCCGTTGCGGCGATAGAACTCCGGCGCCTGGAACGTGTTGGTATGCAGCAGCGCGGCCTGGCAGCCACGGCGCCAGCCTTCCTGCTCGGCCATTTTCAGCGCCTGGCTGCCGATGCCGTTGCCGCGCAGGCTTTCGGGCAGAAAAAACACTTCAAGGAAAAACATGCCGCGCGAGGTGCGGCCGGTGATGCCACCCAGCACCTGCTGCGTATCGGGATCTTTCACCAGCACGGCCAGCGGACGTTGATCATCCACGCCGCTGGCCGCGGCGTTGTATTGGCTCAGCCCCGCGCGAATGGCGGCGATATCCGCGGGGTCCGGTGCGTCGGTGAGTTCGATCAGCGGTGTGCGCATGACCGGATGGTAGTCAGAACGACATGTCGAAGGCCACCTCGCCGCCCACGCCAACCTGGTAGGCCGACACGCGGCGTTCGAAGAAGTTGGTCACTTCCTGCACGTCCTGCAGATCCATGAAGTCGAACGGATTTTTCGCGCCGTATTTCTTGGGCAGGTCCAGCTGGGTCAGGCGCTGGTCGGCGCAGTACTCCAGGTACTGGCGCATGTCCTTCACCGAGAGGCCGGCAACGCCGCCGGAAAGCACATCTTGGGCAAATTGTGTTTCGCAGGCGATGGCTTCCTCAAGCATCGCTTCCACTTGTACGCGCATGTCCTCGTCGAACAGGTCCGGCTCCTGCGCGCGCACCGTGCGCACCACTTCGAAAGCGAAACCCATGTGGCCCGATTCGTCGCGGAACACCCAGTTGGTGCCCGAAGCCAGCCCGTGCAGCAGGCCGCGCGAGCGCAGGAAATACACGTAGGCGAATGCGGCGAAGAAAAACAGGCCTTCGATGCACGCCGCAAAGCAGATCAGGTTGAGCAGAAATTGCCGGCGATGCTCGCGCGTTTCCAGCTTTTGCAGGTTCTGGATCGAGTCGATCCACTTGAAACAGAACGCGCCTTTCTGCTTGATCGAGGGAATGTTCTCGATTGCCGCGAACGCTTTGTTGCGCTCGTTCGGGTCGGGAATATAGGTGTCCAGCAGCGTAAGGTAGAACTGCACATGCAGCGCTTCTTCGTACAGCTGCCGCGAGAGGTACATGCGCGCTTCGGGCGCGTTGATGTGCTGGTACAGGTTGAGCACCAGGTTGTTCGCCACGATGGTGTCGCCGGTGGCGAAGAACGCGACAAGGCGATGGATCAGGTGACGGTCCGCATCGGTCATCTTCGACTTGAGGTCGGTGACGTCCAGCGAAAAGTCCACTTCCTCCACCGTCCAGGTGTTCTTGATCGCGTTGCGGTACATCTCGTAGAACTCCGGATAGCGCATCGGACGCAGCGTGAGTTCGAAGCCCGGGTCGAGGATGTGCGACATGGTGATGATCCTTAGGTTGTGCGTCTTTCTTTAACTCCCTCTCCTGCGTGCAGCAGGGAAGGGCCGAGCTGGGGTGGAGCGCTGCACTCAGAGCAAGAGCGCCACCCCCTCCCAACCTCCCCCGCAAAGCTAGGGGAGGCGCGTTTGTTATTGGCAGGCTTCGCAGTACTCGGGGTTTTCCAGCGAGCAGAACACGGCGGCGGTGGCTTCTTGCTGCGCGTCGGTCACCGGTTTGGCGACAGCGGTTGCCGTCACCGTGGTCTTGGCGATCTTGGTCGCCGGACGCGAGCGCAGGTAGTAGGTGGTCTTGATGCCCGACTTCCATGCGTACATGTACATGGAGCTGAGCTGGCCGATGTTCGGGTTTTCCATAAACAGGTTCAGCGACTGGCTCTGGTCGATGTATGCACCGCGCGCGGCGCCCAGGTCGATCAGCGCCTTCTGCGGCAGCTCCCACACGGTGCGGTAGATTTCGCGCAGGCGCTCGGGAATCGCCGCGATGCCCTGAATCGAGCCTTCCGCCAGTTTGATCGCGTCGCGGATCTCCGAGGTCCACAAGCCCAGCGACTTCAGCTCTTCGACCAGGTAGCGGTTCACCACCAGGAAATCGCCCGACAGCGTTTCGCGCTTGAACAGGTTGCTGACCTGCGGCTCGATGCACTCGTAGCAGCCGGCGATGGAGGCGATGGTGGCGGTGGGCGCGATCGCGATCAGCAGCGAGTTGCGCAGGCCCTTGGCCTTGATCGCTTCGCGCAGCGCATCCCAGCGGGCCTGGTCGTGCGGCTTGGCGTTGGGCCAGTAGTCGAACTGCAGCTCGCCGCTGGCGGCGCGGCTTTCGGCAAAACCCGGATGCGCGCCGTACTGTTCGGCCAGTGCGTTGGATTGCGACAGCGCGTTGAAGTAGATCTCCTCGGCGATGCGCGTGGACAGCTCCAGCGCCTGGGCCGAATCGAACGGCAGGCGCAGCTTGAAGAACACGTCTTGCAGGCCCATCACGCCCAAGCCCACCGGGCGCCACTTGCGGTTGGCGGTAGCGGCGGTGTCGATCGGGTAGAAGTTCAGGTCGATCACGCGATCGAGCTGGCGCACCGCCGTGCGCACCGTGGCGGCGAGCTTGGCGAAATCGAACGCGCCGTCCACCACATGGCGGGCGAGGTTGACCGAGCCCAGGTTGCACACCGCCGTCTCTCCGGCGTTGGTAACTTCCAGGATCTCCGTGCACAGGTTGGACAGATGGATGACGTTCTCAGGTTTGGCCGTCTGGTTGCTGGTGGCGTTACTGCGGTCCTTGAAGGTCATCCAGCCGTTGCCGGTCTGTGCCAGCGTGCGCAGCATGCGCGCGTAAAGCTCGCGCGCCTTCACCGTCTTCACCGCCAGGCCTTCCGCTTCGGCCTTGTGGTACGCCTGGTCGAACGCCTCGCCCCAGCTGTCCACGAAATGCGGCACGATCTTCGGATCGAACAGCGACCAGTTGCCGTCGTGCTCCACCCGGCGCATGAATTCGTCGGGAATCCAGTTGGCGAGGTTCAAGTTGTGCGTGCGGCGCGCTTCGTCGCCGGTGTTGTCGCGCAGTTCGAGGAATTCCTCGATGTCCGCGTGCCACGGCTCCAGGTAGACGCAGGCCGCGCCCTTGCGCTTGCCGCCCTGGTTCACCGCCGCGACCGAGGCGTCCAGCGTTTTCAGCCAGGGCACCAGGCCGTTGGAATGGCCATTGGTGCCCTTGATCAGCGAGCCGCGCGAACGCACGCGCGAGTACGCAAGGCCAATGCCCCCGGCGAATTTGCTCAGCTTGGCGACGTCGCCGTATTTTTCGTAGATCGATTCCAGCGAATCGAGCGGCGAATCGAGCAGAAAACACGAGCTCAGCTGCTCGTGCGCGGTGCCCGCGTTGAACAGCGTCGGCGAGCTGGCGATGTATTCCAGCGAAGAAAGCAGGCGGTACAACTCCAGCGTCTCGCCGATGTCATTGCCGCCGAGCGAGCAGGCAATGCGCATGAAGAAATGCTGCGGCGTCTCGATCACCTTGCGCAGCTGGGGGTGGCGCAGCAGGTAGCGGTCGTACACCGTGCGAAGGCCGAAGTATTCGAAGCGGCGCGCGCCGTGCGGATCGATCGCGTCGTTGAGCTTGCGTGCGTTGGCCGACACAAAATCGCGCAGGCGCGCATTGAGGACGCCCAGCTCCGCGCCGCGTGCGACGGATTGCGAGAAGCTCTGGATTTCCTGCCCGCTCACTTCCTTGTCGATGAACGCGCCGAGCAGGCGCGCGGCAAGCTGGCCGTATTCGGGCTCTTCGGCGGTGAGCGCGGCGGCGGTGCGGATGGACAGCTGGTCCAGTTCCTGCGTGGTGGCGCCGTCGTACAGGCCGCCGATGGTCTTCAACGCCACGCGCAGCGGATCGACCGCGTGCAGGCCTTCGGCGCTGCGGGTAACCGCGCGCACGATCTTGTTGACGTCCACCACTTCCTGGCCGCCGTTGCGCTTGGTTACGCGCATCTGGCCGGGGTTGTGCGGAGGAATGAGGGCGAAAGGTGCTTCAGCGGTAACGGACATGGTGGCGTGCTGGGTGGCGGCCGAGATGGACTCGGCAGGGAAAGCGGACGTGTCCGCGCGAACGTCGGAGCGTTCGCGCGATTCGGTATCGATAGGTTGCATGTCGGACGCTCCGGGCAGCGGAACCTTCCCTTGACCGGGCCCCAGCCCGGGTAAGCGGGGAAAGCTCCAGAACTCAACCACCTGCTCCCGCGCGCAGGGCTGACGTGGCGGATGCCGCGGAGGTCGTGCGACACGGCGACTTCCGCGTCACACGACGCACCTCCCCGCGGAGGCCGTCACGTTCGGCGCAACGCTCCGGTCGCACCGTGTCGGCAGGTCTTCGGACTCGCGGACGTGGACCTTGCGGCCCTCCCTACTGGCCCAGCTTCCCGGCCGAGGGGGCCAGTGCTGGATGGGCGTTCGTTTCCGCTTACCGCTGCGGGGCAGTTCCGGATTTCCACCGGATTCCCTATTAAGCCAGCCCGGCAATCCCGGGCGTGGCACCGACGAGGCACAACATATCGGGGTCTGGGTGTGCGGTCAACCCAATAGTTTGTGGATAAGGCCGTGGATAAAACGTGGATAAGCCGCCCGGGGGCAGGTGGGGCGCGGGCTGGCGGGCTTTCCTGCGTTTGGCACACATTCGCCGTGACTGCGCGGTCGCTGGCGAAGAAATCACCAGGGAACGATGGCGACAATGACCGCCGACCACATCATCAGCAATCCGGCGGCGAAGGCGCGCCGCGCCGGCCCGATCCGCTCGCTTCCGTCCGCGGTTGGCGAGGTGATGATCAGGATGGTGGCACCCAGTGCCAGGAAGCCCAGAAACACCAGGCACACCACCACGATGTCGCCCGCGCGCCAGGGCACCGGCTCGTGCACGCCCCAATAGCCCAGGAACGCCATGCCCATCGCGGACATGGTGGCCGATGCCGAGCAAAGTCCTACCACCGAACCTGTGGGTGCGCGCATGCCGGCGATTCCGCTCGCGATGGACGATGGGGGTAAGCGTACTGCACGTTACGCAGGCAGATCCGTGCGAAGCAGTTGCCCGACCGCTTGGCGCAGCAACGCAGGGCCTACGTGCCGGTGATGAACCTGGTCGACCAGCGCCATGTAGAGGTGCCCGAATCGGTTCCTGCAGCGCACGCGTGTGCCCAGCGTGATATCGATGCGGTCCCCGGCGATGGCGACGCCGACGCAGGAGCGAAACAACAAGTGCTTGTCGTTTGCGCCCAGTACCACCTGGCAACGTTGGTCGATGCCATCGCGTTGCTGATCACGGACCGGAAAGCGGCCCGCAAACAGGTTCTCCTGTTGTGGAGAAAGCAATGACGACACCGGACAGCCCAGCGGCGACGTGCGCAAGCCGAGGGGTTTCACGGCGAGATTGCGCAACGCCATCAGGCAAGTGACGCTTTCGGGCGGATGGTGCAGGAAGGCTTCAAGCAATCCGGTCAACAGCGCCCGTGAACCCATCTGCGCTAACCTGCAATCGACGACACTGACCTGGAACGTATCCTTGTAATGCACGGCACCATCATTCAAATGCCGCCAAAGCAGGGAGTCGGCAGGTGGCTTTTGCAGCGCAGTGGCAATCAGCCCGGTATCCCATCGATAACCGATGCTGTGACGCCAGCGCATTGCGTAACTGCGCATGTAACCAGCCACGTAGCGTGCCGCGCCACATAGCGCACTTTGCAAACTGCCAACTGGCGCGTCCAAAGCCAGGGCGACAGTGGGTACGCGGTTGCGGTCGAGCGGCGTGCGGCCGATCAGGTCGGTGACTTCCGGGGGTAGCAACTCCGTCAGCGCCGGGATCGAGGCGTCATCGGCCAGTACTTGCCGCCTCAATGCTTCGGGCAGCGGTCCGCCAAGTTCGTTGGTGTGGCAGGAAATCGCAAACAACGCCGGATGATTGGCGCGTTCGCGCAGCGGCGTGAACTGGTGCCAGGTATTGCCGCCAAAGCGCACTGTGAACAGGCAATCCGGGGGTATTTCCACGCACTGCATGGCGGCGATGAAGCTGCTCGCATCGCGTGCCATCTCGCTGTCGGCAACGGTGGAAAATCGCAGCCGTGTGCCACCGCTGCCGGAAATGGCCGTGAAAACGCGATGGCCTGCGTGCCGATGAAACGGATGGCCGTTCGAGCCCACGGTAAACAGATAAAGCGACGTCGCATCACCCTTGGAAAAGTCCGTGTCGCCGATGCGCGCGGAGGGTTCGTCCAACTCGTCATGGAAATGATCGTGCGCACTTAATCGCGCCAGCACACCCGCAAATAACCGATTGCCGGCGCCATGACCCAACTGCGCAATCAGCGACACTTCCACCGGCAGGCCACCGTGCGATGAACGCAATCGCGCGGAAGGAAAGCTCCGCACCGCGTGCCTGGCAGATGAAAAGGTCAGTCCCATGGTGGCTTGTGCGCTCGACATGGATGTTCCTTGGCTGGCTAGTTGAAGGTCAGGTACTTGGCTTTCTGGCCGCGCGTAACTTGCGCGACTCGCGCTTGAGCGGGCCGCCCTTGGGGCACACCTCCAAAGCGAATCCGGTAAGCGTGTTGACCAGGTTGTCGCTGATGAGCCGGTAGTAGACGAATTGCCCGCGCCGCTCGCTGCTCACCAGTCCAGCCGATTCCAATACCGACAAATGGCGCGATACGGCGGGGGCGCTCATGTCGAAACGGCTGGCGATCTCACCGGCCGTCAGTTCCTGCGCGGAAAGATAGGCAAGCATCTCCCGGCGCGGGCGCGAGGCGAGGGCTTCGAAAATGCGATCAACGGCCATATATAATTAAGCAATTAACACATTAGTTAAATGATTACTCGCGCCTTGGCGAGCCGTCAAGTGCCCCGCGAAAAGATGCCCTAAATAAGGCGATGCATGCGCCGGGTCGAATCGCGAAAGGTGATCAACGCGGCGACCGGGCCGCAGAGCGCCACGAACGACAGCCACGGTCCAGGCGCGGCCCTATTGCGGTTGAGCTGGATCAGCCACTGCAATATCGCCAAGCTTAAGCCGCCCGCCGTGGTTGCCACGTTGTGGGTCAGCGAAAAGCCGGTGGGGTGCACAGGGGGACGACCACTGCTCCATACCCAGCAACTTGCGATGGACCCTACGCACGATGGCTTGGAAGCTGCCACGGCGCGAGCGCGTGGGCCGGCGCTATGCAGGAAGCATCGCGGCGAATTCGCGCGCGAAGCGATGCACGTCGCCGGGCCATCGCGCGGAAAGATAATGGCCGTCGCGTACGATGAAAGCGGGGGTGTCGTCGGCATCGCTATCGCGCACCAGCCCCGACGCCTTGCGGCCATACTGCGGGGCGCCTTTGGGTACGTCGAGAAAGTCGGCCGGATCGGCCAGCACGCGCGACACTTCCTGCTGCACTGACATATAACCCGCCGGCTGATCGGATGTTTCGCGATAGGTGCGGTAATAATCCGGGTCCCAGAAGCGCGTGATGCGCGTGAGCGACCAGGCGGATTTCTCCAGCGCCCAGGTGAGCCCGGTGGTGCGCCGGCCGTAAAGCACCGAGCGGCCGTCACTGCGTTGGCTGCGTGCCGCCAATAGCACGCCATGGCAGATCGCTGCGACCGGTTTGTCGGCGGCAAAAAACTCCGCAACCAGGTTCTTCAGCAGTTTGCTTTCTAGATAGCTGCGCATGCCGCGTGCGCAATGGCCCCCCGGTAATAGCAGTCCATCGAATGCGCCGGCGTGCAACGCATCCCAGCGCAATGGTGCGCCAAACGCGGCATCGGTCACCAGCGCGGCATGATCGCGCCGCGCATCATGGTTGGCACGCAGCAGCAAGCCAATCAGCGGAATTTTGCGCAGCCCGGGTATCCATCCCCACAGATCGAGACCTTCGCCGCTGAGCATGATCGGATCGGCCATTGCCATGCCGCCGTCGGGCGTGGCAAACACTACCCGGTGCCTGGCCTGCGTCAGCACCCGCCACGGCACCGCGACCTCGCTGGGGTCGTAGTCGCGATGCGGAAGCGGGATCAGCACTGTTGCCATGTGCGGCTTACTTGACGCTTATATCGATAACGATGGGATAGTTGGCCGACCCCGGAAACTTCGGCGGCGCCGGAAACGTCCACGTCGAAAATTTTGCCGCCACGCAGCGTGCCACCGCAATCGGGGCGCGTACGTCCACATTGAGTGGATGCCCATCCGGCGAGATATCGGCCACCAGCGTAAACGGCGTCTTGTCGCCGGCATGGGTGGCGATGCAGCCGCGATACGCATCGGTCAGCGCCTGGGCGGTCTTGTTCCAAAACTGCTTTTGATACCCCGGCCCGCTGGCCGCGCCCTCGGCCATGTGCGCGCGCTGCTCGCGATCCACGAAGGTATCCGGCGCCGCTGCGGCTTGCGGGGCGCTCATCAACACGGCAACAGCGATGACATTGAACATGGAAACTCCCTGTGCAAGGCGCCAAAGGTAGCAGCTTGGCGAGCCCGGAGAAATGACGCGGAGCCGGATGGTCGGGGTTCAAACGGGCAGGTAGAGCGCGAAGGCTGTTTGCTGTAATAAGGTCAGGCGGAATTCAAATCGAAGATGCCTGATCGCTTTGCCTGCAATCGTCGCATTACCCTGGACTGCTTACGCCCGGGCAAGCTGGCCGACAGCCCATTTATCGAATTTTTCAATGGCTCGCCGCGCGACAAATGCCTAAATACCCGCCGGCTTCAGCCGCTTGAAGACGCCGGTAAAAAGACCGAATCGTGCAGATATGATTAAAATCATTTGCGTCGGCACCCATCGTTGGAAAACAGCCCATCGGCGCTGTTGACCTGGATGATGCAGGTGACTCCCCGATGGCCGATGGCTCTGCCTAAGAGCCGCCTCAGACACGGGGATAAATTCAAGAATCTGAAGAGCAGTCCAGCAGGTTGCGGCAGTCAAATACGTCGCAAATTGGAAGGCGGGGTTCCCGCAACAAAGGGGCAGCATGTTTCCTACCGCACATAAAAACGTTCGCCGTTTGATCTGGTTTCGGAATGTGCTTTACGTAATTCTGGCAATTGTCGGTTTCGCGGCGCTCGGCATCAAAACCTTGCTGGAGCACTAGAGCCGCAAGAAGCCGGTCATGCATTTGCCCGTTGATTGAAGCGGGTGCGCATTTCTGCGCCATGGAAAAGCGGCTCAGGTTGGTTAGGGTCGCTTCGCCTCTACCGCCCTGCTTGGACGATTCCGGGTTGCCGATGATTCATACATCGCGTTTCGCCAAAGGGACGTCACTGCTGGCGCTTTTCGTGCTTCTGGCGCTTTGCGGTGTCTGGCTCGCCGGCTCGATGCTTATCGCGCCTACGCAGCATTCAGTCGGACTGCCGCCTGCCGACCTTCCCGCTCAAGCCGTGGTGTTTGCTGATGCGGCGGGCCAGCCGGTTCACGGCTGGTTTGTCGATGGTGCCAAAGGACAGGGAGCGGTGTTGCTGCTGCACGGGGTACGGGCGGACCGGCGGGCGATGGTGCATCGCGCGCGGTTTCTGCATGCGGCCGGTTATGCGGTGTTGCTGATCGATTTCCAGGCGGCGGGCGAGAGCCCCGGCGAAGCGGTGACGTTTGGTTATCGCGAGGCGGGCGATGTGAAGGCGTCGTTGCGCTATCTGCATCGGCGGTTGCCGGGCGAGCGGGTGGGCATCATCGGTACATCGATGGGCGGGGCGGCGACGATCCTGGCCGAGCCGGACATGGATGCCGATGCGGTGGTGCTGGAGCAGGTTTATCCGACCATCAGGCAGGCGACGGAGGACCGCTTGGCCATCCATCTCGGGCCTTTAGGGCCGTCGTTGGCGCCGCTGTTGCTGTGGACTTTGCATCCGCATGTGGGAGTGGATGCCGATCAGTTGCGGCCGATCGATCATATCGGTCATCTTGCCATGCCTAAGCTGTTGATCGTGGGCGATGATGACAGGGATACGACGATCGCCGAATCGCACGCGATGTTCGACGCGGCGACGGCGCCGAAGTCCTTGTGGGTGGTGCATGGCGCCAGGCACGTCGATCTTTATGGTTATGTCGGCGACCCGTACAGGGTTCGGGTGCTCGATTTTTTTGATACGTGGTTGCGCATGGATCCGCCGCTCGCAAAAAAGCCGCAGTGAGCGAGTGGCACGTTTACAAATGATTTGATGTCAGCCGGCCTGCCCCAGGTACGGCAATGCCAGGTATTCCTCGCTTTGCATCTCGATCAGCCGCGACTCGGTGCGGCCGAATTCGGCGCGCAGGCGTTCGCCGTCGTAAAGTTCGGTGATCGGTGCGCCGGCCGACAGGATCAGCTTGACGTGACGGTCGTAGAATTCATCCACCAATTGCACGAAGCGCTTGGCCGGGTCTTCGCTGTAGACGGTAAATTGCGGCACGTTGGAGATGATGACGGCGGGGGCGCTCTTGGCCAGCGCGATGTAGTCCGCGACGGCGCGCGGGCCGTCGCATAGCGCCTCGAACTCGAACCACAGGATGTTGGCGGCGCGCTTGCGTACGGGGATGGGGCGGTCGTTGACGATCAGTTCGCCGCCTTCGACCACATCGCCTTGCGCCTGGGTGGCGAAGATCTGCGCCAGCGCGCGTTCGGCTTCGGCGCTGGGCGGGGTGTGATACACCGACGCATGAGTAAGTGCGCGCAGCCGCCAGTCGTGCGCGGAAATCATTTCCACCACATGGCAATGCTTTTCGATCGCGGCGATGGCGGGTAAAAAGCGTGCGCGCTGCAGGCCGTCTTTGTAGAGATTCGACGGCGCGGTGTTGGAGGTGGTCACCAAGGTGACGCCGCGCGCGAACAGCGATTCGAACAGGTTGGCCAGGATCATCGCGTCGCCGATGTCGTTGACCAGGAATTCGTCCAGGCACAGCACGCGGCAGCGCGCGGCGATGCCGGCGGCGACTTTGATCAGCGGATCCTGTTGATCGCCCAGCGAACGCAGGCTTTCGTGCACTTCGCCCATGAAGCGATGGAAGTGCCGGCGCAGCACCACGCCGCGCGGCAGGCTGGCGGCGAACATATCCATCAGGAAGGTTTTGCCGCGCCCGACGCTGCCCCACAGGTACAGGCCGGGCACGGCCACGCGGTCTTCCGCGCCGAGCAGGGATTTGAGGCGGCTGAGCAGGCCGCCGTTGTTGTCGTGGCTGGCGCACAGTGCCGCGTGCATGCGGTCCAACTCGGGCAGCACGGCTTGCTGCGCGGGATCGGCGGTCCAGCGATGCGCGGCGACGCCATCCTGGTAACGCGCGCTGGGCGCGCCGGGTGTCATGTCAGGCATAAAACGTGTGCTTCAGTCGCGCGGGGGCGGCAGCCAATCGTGGATGGCGTGCTTGACCGCGCCGCGCAGGTCCATCAGGCGGCGGTGGAAGAAGTGGCCGGTTTCCGGCATGCGGATCAGTTCGGGCGGCTGCGGGAGGCTGTCGATCCAGTCGAACACCGCCTGCGGTTCGACGATTTCGTCTTCCTCGCCCATCACCACCAGCCAGGGGCAGGTGGGCAGCGCCAGGGTTTCATGGGCCCAGCGGCCCACCGGCGGGGCGATGCTGATCAGCGCCTGGGCTTTCAAGGCGACCGCGTTGCGCAGGGTGACGTAGCTGCCGAAGGAAAAGCCGGCCAGCCACAGCGCATCGTCGGGGCGTACGCGGCGTACCCACTTCACCACGGCGGCAAGGTCGTCGCTTTCGCCGACGCCGTTGTCGTAGGTTCCCGCCGATTCGCCGGCACTGCGGAAGTTGAAGCGCAGCGTGTCCAGGCCCGATTCGCGCAGGCTGCGCTCGAGCATGGTCACCACTTTATTGCGCATGGTGCCGCCGTCCTTGGAGTTGGGATGGCAGATCACCGCCACGCCGCGGCGCGCGCAGCCGGGTTCGGCCTTGTCGCTGATCGCCTCAAGCGGGCCGACCGGGCCTTGCAGGGTGAATTCGGAGAGCTCGTCGGGGAAGGCGGACGGATCGGGGGCGGGGGAGGTCATGCCGCCCATGATAGCTGGGTGATAGGGTCGTGACTTCCTCTGCCCTTCCCGCAGGACAGAGGGAGCAAAAAGATTACTTGGCCTGATCGACAATCCAGGTCACGGCCGCCTTCACCTGCGCATCGGTGAGCGCGGGGTTGCCGCCCTTGGGCGGCATGAAGTTGCCGTCGGGGCCGTGGTAGCCGTCGGTGGCGTGCTTGATGAGGGTGTCCAGGCCCTCGGCGATGCGCGGGCCCCACATGGTCTTGTTGCCCAGCACCGGCGCGCCGGCCACGCCCGCGGTGTGGCAGGCGTGGCAGAGGTTGTCGTAGATGGTCTTGCCGTCGGTGGTGCCGCCGTAGGCAACCTGTGCGGCGGCGGCCTTGGCCGCGGCGGCCTGAGCCGCTTCCATCGCGGCGCGGCCGGTGTTACCGGCGTACACGGAACCGTTCGGGGCAAGGCTGGCGGAGAGCTGCTTGGCGGCGTTCGGATCGGTTTCCTTCGGCTCGTGCTCGTAGATCGTCCAGGCGGTGAAGATCAGCACCAGGGTCAGTACGCCAAGGCCGGCGATAAGCAACGAGAACTGACGCAGGAAACTCTGGTCGGACTTGCTCATGGAACCGCTCACGCAATACTCCAGTCATCGAATGATTAATCTGGAACGCCGCCACGCCCGCCGTGGCGCCCCTTGCCGCCCCCCGGCGACCCCGTGCCCCCGTGCCCCCGGCATTTCCGGCGCCGCCGAACCCGCCACGGACAGTATCCATCCGAGTATAGACGAAGCCATCGGCAACTTTGAAAGCCCTCGGCGAAGGCGCGCGGTGCCTGCCGCATTCGACAGCTGTGTAAAGAATGGTCAAGAACCGCGCGCGCAGACCTTGCCGCCGCGCCGTCACGGTAGGCTAGTAAGCTTTGGCATGGCAGACCCTGCCATCGGTCATAAGGCACCTATGTCAACTGGCATTGTCCAACGTTGACAAGCAGCCCCTATGCTTGTTTCCAAGGCCTAGGGCGTGTGCCCGCGCCAATGGGGTCAGGCGGCCTAGACGTTCAATCCAGGAGTTTCACATGTCGCGTTTTTGGAAGATCGCGTTGATCGTGATCGCCGTGCTCGTGGTGGGTGGGGTTGCATTCCGCTTGCTGCATAAGCCGCAGGAAGGGGCCGGTGCGGCGCATCGTCGCGGGGGCGGCCGGGAGACCGCGCAAGGCGCGGCAGGCGGTCCCGGCCAGGACAACACGCCCGTGCCGGTAACGGTCGAACCCACCGTCAAGCAGGCCGTGCCGGTGTATCTGACCGCACTGGGCACGGTGACGGCGCTGAACAACGTCACGATCAATCCGGAAATCGGCGGCCAGCTGTGGACGATCAATTTCAAGGAAGGCCAGGCGGTGAAGAAGGGCGACGTGATCGCGCAGATCGACCCGCGCACCTACCAGGCCGCCTATGACCAGGCCGTGGCCAAGGAGAAGCAGGACGAAGCCTCGCTGGCCACCGCCAACAGCACGCTGGAGCGCAACCAGAAATTGGTCGCCAACGGCTACGTCGCCGCGCTGGACATGGATACCTACCGCAACAACGTGGCGCAGTTGCGCGCCACGGTGATCGCCGACCAGGCGGCCGCGCGCTCGGCCAAGGTGCAGCTGGATTTCACCAAGATCGTCTCGCCGATCGACGGCGTGGCCGGCATCCGCAATGTGGACCCGGGCAACGTGGTGACCACGACCACCTCGATCGTCACGCTGACCCAGATCCAGCCGATCTATGTGATCTTCAGCCTGCCCGAGCAGGATCTTGAAACCGTGCGCGATTCGTTCAAGAACGGCGCCAACAAGCTGGAAGTGATCGCGCTGGACCGCACCGATTCGCATCCGCTGGACACCACCGGCTTCCTGCAGGTGGTCGACAACCAGATCGACACCTCCACCGGCACCTTCAAGCTGCGCGCGCAGTTCAACAACCCCGACGCCAAGCTGTGGCAGGGCCAGTTCGTCAACGTGCAGTTGCGCGTGAAGACGGTGGCGGGCGGCCTGGTGATTCCCGCGCAGGCGGTGCAGCGCGGCCCCGACGGCGATTTCGTCTACAAGTTGCAGCCCGACCAGACGGTGGCGATGCAGCCGGTGAAGGTGGCCAGCGAAGTGGGCGACAGTCATGTGATGATCAGCAAGGGCCTGAACGAAGGCGACCAGGTGGTCACCGAAGGCCAGTTCCGCTTGAAGCCCGGCAGCAAGGTCAATGCGCTCAAGCCCGGCGAAGTGCCGCAGGCGCAGGTCACTTCGGGCGCGGACAAGAAAAAATGGAAGAAGGGCAGTGGCCACCGTAATGGCTCCTCGTCCGGTTCCTGATCGAGGCGGTAGCCTGACAGTGCGCCCGCTCAAGGCGGTCGCATTGCCAGGCGCCGGTTACAAGGGTTTGCCACATTGTGTTCACCGCCGGTCACCCGCGACCGCGACCAACTGACGGTTCCTTTCGACCCATGGGATTTTCATCGCTCTTTATCCGCCGGCCGATCGCTACAGCACTGCTGATGGTGGCGGTGCTGCTGCTGGGCATACTCGGTTACCGCGAGCTGCCGGTGTCGGCGCTGCCCGAGATCGAGGCGCCTAGCCTGGTCGTCACCACGCAGTATCCCGGTGCCAGCGCCTCGACCATGGCCTCGCTGGTCACCACGCCGCTGGAGCGCAATCTCGGCCAGATCTCCGGCCTGGACATGATGACCTCCGACTCGTCGGCGGGCCTGTCCACGATCGTGCTGCAGTTCAACATGGACCGCGACATCGACATCGCGGCGCAGGATGTGCAGGCGGCGATCAACCAGGCGCGCGGCACGCTGCCGAGCACGCTGCCGTATCCGCCGGTGTACAACCGGGTCAATCCGGCCGATGCGCCGATCATGACGCTGATTCTCACGTCCAACAGCCGCCAGCTGCGCGACGTGAACGACCTGGCCGACTCGATCCTGGCGCAGAAACTCTCGCAGGTGCAGGGCGTGGGCCTGGTGTCCATCGCCGGCAACGTGCGCCCGGCGGTGCGCATCCAGGTCAATCCCGCGCAGCTGGCCAACCTGGGCCTGACGATGGAAGACGTGCGCAATGCGCTCACCGAAGCCAACGTCAACGCGCCCAAGGGCACGCTCAACGGCGCCACGCAGTCCTACACCATTTCCACCAACGACCAGCTGGCGACGGCGGCCCAATACAAAAACACCATCATCTCCTACAACAGCACCACGCAGGCGCCGGTGCGCCTGTCGGATGTGGCCAAGGTGGTCGATGGGGTGGAGAACGACCAGCTGGCCGCGTGGGCGAACGGCCGGCCGGCGGTGCTGCTGGACATCCGCCGCCAGCCGGGCGCGAACATCGTGCAGACGGTGGCGCAGATCCGCCAGATCCTGCCGCAGCTGCGCAGCGTGCTACCGGCCGACGTGCACCTTGATGTCTTTGCCGACCGCACCATCACCATCCGCGCCTCGGTGGAGGACGTGCAGTTCACGCTGCTGCTGACCATCGCGCTGGTGGTAGCGGTGATCTTCGTGTTCCTGCGCCGCCTGTGGGCGACGATCATTCCGTCGGTGGCGGTGCCGCTGTCGCTGCTGGGCACGTTTGGCGTGATGTCCTTCGCCAATATGTCGCTGGACAACCTCTCGCTGATGGCACTGACTGTTGCCACCGGTTTCGTGGTGGACGATGCGATCGTGATGATCGAGAACATCGTGCGCTACATCGAGCAGGGCAAGAGCGGGCCGGAAGCCGCCGAGATCGGCGCGAAGGAAATCGGCTTCACCGTACTGTCGCTGACCGTGTCGCTGATCGCGGTATTCCTGCCGCTGCTGCTGATGCCCGGCGTCACCGGCCGCCTGTTCCACGAATTCGCCTGGGTGCTGGCCACCGCCGTCGTGATCTCGATGCTGGTGTCGCTGACCTTGACGCCCATGATGTGCGCCTACCTGCTCAGCCCCGACCAGTTGCCCGAAGGCGACGATGCGCACGAGCGCCATGCCGCCGCCGGCAAGCGCACGGTGTGGGCGCGCACGGTCTCGGTGTACGAGAAAACCCTGGACTGGGTGCTGGACCATCAGCGCCTGATGATCGTGGTCGCGTTCGCCGCGATCGGTGTGACGGTGTTCCTCTATATCGTGATCCCCAAGGGCCTTTTGCCCGAGCAGGACACCGGCATGATCACCGGCGTGGTGGAGGCCGACCAGAACGTCGCCTTCCCGCAGATGGAACAGCGCACCAAGGCGGTGGCCGATGCGCTGCAGAAAGATCCCAACGTGGCGGGCGTGGCGGCATTCATCGGCGCGGGCTCCATCAACCCCACGCTCAACCAGGGCCAGCTCAGCATCGTGCTGAAGGACCGCAGTAAGCGCGGCAGCCTCGACGAGGTGCTGGCGAGCCTGCAGAACGATGCGGCCGACATCCCCGGCGTGGCGCTGTACTTGAAGCCCGTACAGGACGTGACGCTGGATACGCGCGTGGCCGCTACCGAGTACCAGTACTCGATGTCCGACGTGAATGCCGACGAGCTTGCGACCTACGCCACGCAGATGACGCAGGCGCTGCGCCAGCGTCCGGAGCTTGCGGACGTGGACAACAACCTTGCCAACCAGGGCGACGCGCTCAAGCTCACCATCGACCGCGACAAGGCCAGCACGCTGGGCGTGCCGGTGCAGACCATCGACGACACCTTGTACGACTCCTTCGGCCAGCGCCAGATCTCCACCATCTTCACGCAGCTCAACCAGTACCGCGTGGTGCTGGAGGTGGAGCCGCAATTCCGTTCCAGCACCTCGCTGCTCAACCAGCTGACGGTGAAGAGCAACGGCAGCGGCGCGCTGACCGGCAGCAATGCCACCACCTTCGGCCAGGCGGCATCGAGCAACTCCTCCACCACCACCGGCATCGCGGTGGCCAACACCGGCATCATCCTGGGCACGGGCGGCACCATTCCGCTGGCCTCGCTGGTGAACGCCACCATGACCACGGCGCCGCTGGTGATCAGCCACCAGCAGCAGCTGCCCGCGGTGACCGTGTCGTTCAATCTCGCGCCGGGCTATTCGCTGTCCGAAGCGGTGGATGCCATCCATCAAGTGGAGAAGAAACTCAACCTGCCGCCGCAGGTGCGCGGCGAGTTCATCGGCAAGGCGGCGGAGTTCTCTTCCTCGCTGAGCAACGAAGCGCTGCTGCTGCTCGCCTCGATCATCGTGATCTACATCGTGCTGGGCGTGCTGTATGAGAGCTACATCCATCCGATCACGATCATCTCCACCTTGCCGCCCGCCGGCGTGGGCGCGCTGCTGGCGCTGATCCTGTGCAACATGAGCCTGTCGGTGGACGGCATCGTGGGCATTGTGCTGCTGATCGGCATCGTGAAGAAAAACGCGATCATGATGATCGACTTCGCGATCGAGGCGCAGCGCACCGGCATGAAACCGCGCGATGCGATCCACCGCGCCTGCCTGCTGCGCTTCCGCCCGATCATGATGACCACCGCCGCGGCCATGCTCGGCGCCCTGCCGCTGGCGCTTGGCAACGGCATCGGCGCGGAACTGCGCCGTCCCTTGGGCGTGTCGATCGTCGGCGGCCTGCTGCTGTCGCAACTGGTGACGCTGTACACCACGCCGGTGATCTACCTGTACATGGAGCGTTTCTCCGACTGGCTGCGCGAACGCCGCGAACGCCGCGCCCTGCGCCAGGCCGCGCGCGGTGCGACCTGAGTGACCGGTTTGCGGCAAGGCTTTAGCCACGAAGCGAAAGCGCCACTCTCCCTCACACCGATCCCCTCCCCTACGTGCAGCAGGGGAGGGCTGGGGAGGGGTGAAGCCCTCACCCACGCGGCAAGCTTGAGCAACCCATCCCCAACCCTCCCCGGCGAGCAGAGGAGGGGGCCGATAAGCCTCAACCTTTCCGCCTCTCCCGCGTTGTTTCGAGCATGAACATCTCCGGCCCCTTCATCCGTCGCCCGATCGGCACCTCGTTACTGGCGATGGGGGTCTTCGTCGTTGGCGTGATCTGCTACGCGTTGCTGGGCGTCTCGGCGCTGCCGGACATGCAGTTTCCGGTGATCTTCGTCTCGGCCAGCCAGGCCGGCGCCAGCGCCGACAACATGGCCGCCACCGTCGCCGCGCCGCTGGAGCGCCACCTGGGCCAGGTGCCCGGCATCGACACGATGCGCTCGTCCAGTTCGTTGGGCAGCACGCAGATCTTCCTGATGTTCAACGCCGGCCGGAACATCGACGATGCCGCGCGCGACGTGCAGGCGGCCATCAATGCCGCACAGCCGGATCTGCCCACCGGCCTCAACAGCCCGCCCAGCTATGAGAAGGCCAACCCCAACGACGATCCGATCATCGCCTTCGCGCTGACCTCGCAGACGCAATCGGCGCGCGATCTGTACGATGTTGCCGATTCGCTGCTGGCACAGCGCCTGCGCCAGCTCACCGGCGTTTCGGAGGTGGATATTCTCGGCGCCGCCACGCCGGCGATCCGCGTGGATGTGAACCTGCGCGCGCTCAATGCCATGGGCATTTCGCCCGACCAGCTGCGCAATGCGCTCACCGCCGCCAACGTGTTCGAACCGCAGGGTTTCCTTTCCAACGGCAAGACCACCATGGCGGTGCAGGCCAACGATGCGCTGCATACCGCCGATGACTTCGCCAACCTGGTCATTGCCACCAACGGCAAGGGCGTGCCGGTGCGCTTAAAAGACATCGCCCGCGTCTACGAAGGTTTGCAGGATGCATACCAGGCCGCCTGGTTCCAGGGCAAGCCGGCGATCCTGATGTACGTCTACAAGCAGTCCAACGCCAACATCATCGGCACGGTCGACCGGGTGAAGGCCGAAGTGCCGCTGCTGCGCAGCTTCCTGCAGCCGGGCACCACGCTTACCCCTTACTTTGACGACACGCCCACCATCCGCGCCTCGCTGCACGAAGTGCAAGCGACCTTGCTGATCAGCCTGGCGATGGTGGTGCTGGTGATGGCGATGTTCCTGCGCCGGCTGGCGCCCACGCTGATCGCCGCGATGGCGGTGCCGCTGTCGCTGGCCGGCGCCGCGGTGATCATGTATGCGCTGGGTTTCACCTTGAACAACCTTACGCTGCTGGCCCTGGTGATCGCGATCGGCTTCGTGGTCGACGATGCGATCGTGGTGATCGAAAACATCATCCGCCACATGGACCAGGGCATGTCGCGGCTGGAGGCGGCGCTGACCGGCGCGCGCGAGATCGGCTTCACCATCGTGTCGATCACCGCTTCGCTGGTGGCGGTGTTTATCCCGTTGCTGTTCATGAGCGGCATTACCGGCATGTTCTTCAAGGAGTTCACGCTGACGCTGGTGGCGGCGATCATCGTCTCGGCGCTGGTGTCGCTCACGCTCACCACATCGCTGTGCGGCCGTTTCCTCAGCGGGCATGACGAGGCCAGTCCATCGAAACTCGGTCAGGCGCTGGAGCGGTTCCAGGAAGGGATGATCAAGGCCTACGAGAGCGCGCTGGATTTCTCGTTGCGCCACGCGCTGCTGCTGTCGCTGACGCCGCTGATGCTGATCGGCCTGACGCTGCTCATCGCCATGTCCGGCCAGATCAAGACCAGCCTGTTCCCCACCCAGGACACCGGCCTGCTGCGCGGCCGCGCCACGTCCGGCGCCACGGTGTCGTTCCAGGATTCGGCCAATCGCCAGCAGCGGCTGATCGACATGCTGCTGCGCGACCACGACGTCGCGGTGGTGGGCTCGCGCCTGGGCAGCACGCGCCAGGGTGCGGCGGGCACGTTCGATATCCAGCTCAAGACGCATGCCGAAGGCCGCAAGGACGACACCTTCGCCGTGCTGGCGCGGCTCAGCGCGAAGGCCGCCAAGTATCCGGACCTCAACGTGCGCCTGCGCGCGATCCAGGACTTGCCCAGCTTTGGCGGCGGCGGCACCAGCCAGGGCGCGCAGTACCAGATCTCGCTGCTGGGTAACGACACGGCCGAACTGCAGCAGTGGCTGCCCAGGCTGGTCGACGAGCTGCGCAAGAACCCCAAGCTGCGCGACGTCGGCAGCGATCTTGACGAAGCGGGCCTGCAGCAGAACATCGTGATCGACCGCGACAAGGCCTCGCGCCTGGGCGTAAACATCGGCACGATCGATTCGGTGGTCTACGACTCCTTCGGCCAGCGTCAGGTCAGCACCATCTACTCGGATCTGAACCAGTACAAGGTGGTGGTGAACGCGCTGCCGGGACAGACGGCCACGCCGCGTTCGATCGACGACGTGCTGGTGCCCTCCACCAACGGCACGATGGTGCGGCTGTCGGCGTTCGCGCATCAGGAACCGGGGCTGGCGCCGACGCAGGTGTCGCACATGAACCAGTACACCACCATGGATCTGAGCTTCAACCTCGCGCCGGGCACGAGCATGGGCGAGGCGCTGCAGATCGTGCAGGCCACGGCCACCAACATGCGCATGCCCGGCGACATCAAGCTCGATATCGGCGGCGACTTCCGCCGCTTCCAGCAATCGCAGAGCGGCATGCTGTGGCTGGTGTTCGGCGCCATCGTGACGGTTTACATCGTGCTGGGCATTTTGTACGAAAGCCTGATCCACCCGGTCACCATTCTCTCCACCTTGCCGGCGGCAGGCGTCGGTGCGCTGCTGGCGTTGTGGTTCACCAACACGGAATTGTCGGTGATTGCACAGATCGCGCTGGTGTTGCTGATCGGCATTGTGAAGAAAAACGCCATCATGATGATCGACTTCGCACTCGTCGCGCAGCGCGAGCACGGCAAGACGCCGCTGGAGGCGGCGCGCGAGGCGAGCCTGGTGCGCTTCCGTCCGATCATGATGACCACCATGGTGGCGATCCTGGCGGCGTTGCCGATCGCCATCGGCCTGGGCGAGGGTTCGGACCTGCGCCGTCCGCTGGGTATCGCGCTGATCGGCGGCCTGCTGATCTCGCAGAGCCTGACGCTGTTGAGCACGCCTGCGCTGTACGTGATCTTCTCCTGCCTCAGCGAGCGCTGGGCCGCCTGGCGCGCGCGGCGGCGCGCGCGCAAAGGCGGTGGCCGGCGCGTGCTGGTGCGCGAGACCTGATCGCCGCATCAGGATCACGCGCCATCCCATAAAAAACCCTCCCCTGCACGCAGGGGAGGGTTTGGATGCGGCGACGGCTGTTGCGCGGCCCTAGGCTCGAACTAGAAAAACTTCTGCTCGTATTTCAAATAAACCACGCGGCCGATGTCGTATTGCGGGTTGTATGGAAACTGGCTGTAGCCGTCGGTTCCGGTGGGCCCGAGCGGGCCGGCCACACTGAACACGCCGGTGTACGACAGCGGCGCCTTGCGGTTGAAAATATCCGTCGCGCCGATCGCGATGCGCCCGTGCCACGGCGCCTCCCAATTCAGTTGCAGATCGTTGAACGCGATGCCGCCCTGCACGTTGAGCCCCGTCGGCGAGATGCTTAGATCCTTGTTGGGGTTGTTGCAGGGAAACACTTCGCTCAACGCGGGATTGGGCGGAATGCACGGCTCCGACAGCGAGGAGTAGTAGCGCAAGGTCCAGGTTGCGCCGAAGTGCTTGTAGCTCCAGCTCAGATTGACGGTGGAACGGAAGCGCCAGATCGGACCTAGCACCGTGTCGTACGCGCCGAGCGTGTTGGAGGTGACCGGGCCGCCGGGCGTGATCTGCTCCTTCACCGAATTGATATACGTGCTGGTCGAATCGAACTTGAACTGGCCGACCGGCGTTTGCGGGAACAGGTAGCTCAGGCTTAGATCCTCGCCGCGCTCTTCCACAAAGCCCTGGTTGACCAGTGCCTGCAGCAGGTCGATCACCTGCCCGTACGAGGGGCCGGATGCGGTGTTGCGCTGGAACTGCGAGCACTGTTGCGTTTCGCCCAGCAGGTAGCAGTTGTCCAGAATGCTGCTGGCGGTCGGCAAGGTGATGACGTTGGCGATACGGATGCGATACCAGTCCAGCGTGGCATTGAAGCCGGTCAGGTAATGCGGACTGTAGACAATGCCGCCCGTGTAGCTGCGCGAGGTTTCCGGCTTCAGCGCGGCGTTCGCGCCGGTGAAATACGGCGTGGTGCTGGTGAAGTTCGGGTTCGGTATGGGTTGGCCGTTGGCGGTCAGCTGCGTGAAGCCGGCGGGCAGGCCCGGTAATCCGGCAAAGCCGTTCTGGCAGCGCTGTTTCACTACCGGATTGCCGGTGAGGCCGAAGTTGGCGTCGCAGGGATCGGTGTAGTTGGTGAAGCTCTGCATGGTGCCGCCGAACAGATTGGCGATGGCCGGCGCGCGAAAGCCGGTGCCGTAGCTGGCACGCACCAGGATGTCGTTGATCGGTTGCCACGACAGCTTGAACTGGTTGTTGTTGGTATTGCCGAAGTTGCTGTAGCGCGAGAAGCGATGCGCCAGGTCCACATCCAGCAGTTGCGCGCCGGGCATGTCCTTGAGCACCGGCAGGTTCACTTCCAGATACGCTTCGTTGAGCCCGTAGGCACCGTTACCCGGGTTTTGCTGCAGATTGGTGTTGAGGCCCAGCTGGGTATATGCGTCGGGCGTGGCGCCGCCGGAAACCGCGCGATGGTCGGCGCCGATGGCGAAGGTCGCATCGCCGCTGCCCAGCGATTGCGGGAAGGTGAACATGTCGCCGCTGAAATCCACGTTGGCGACCTTCATTTCGCTAAAGGAGCGCGTGCCGGCAACAATGTTGATGTAGTTGCTCTGCGCCTGCGTGATGCCGCCGGAACCGGAGAACGGATTGAGCGGTACGCAGCCGGCGATCACATGCCCCGGCGTACCGCACTCCACCACGCCATTGGGGCCCATGAACGAGGGGCCCAGTGCCTGATACACATTCACCAGGTTGAGATTGCCCGGGCCGAAGCTCGATTGGGTGTAGCGATAATCGCTGTAACCGGCGTCCCAGGAGAACTGCCGCTCGCCGATCGAGAAGTCGCCGTCGAGCCCGACACGTCCGCCGTATTGCTTGATCTTGTTGTCCACCACGCGGTTGGGATACTGCAGCGGCAAGTTGAACTGCAGGTCGTTGCCCGGCAACGGGTTGTAGTAACTATTGGCCGACAGCGTGGGGAAATACGTCGCGGGGAACGTGCCTGCCGGCAAGCCAAGCGCCTGGGCCAAATGCGGGCCATTGATCGGCGTGAGCGAACTGAGCGGATAGCCGCCGATGGCCACCGTCGAGTCGTTGCTGTTATACGTGCCGACGGCGCTGGCGGTGATGTCGTCGGTGATTTTGTAGTCGCCCTTGATCAGATACGAGCGCAGGCGGTTGTCCGGGATCAAGGTTTCCAGGAACGCCGAATTGGCGTAATCGTTCTTGAAATACGGCGACGGATACTGCGCGCCGAACGTATTGACATGGTAGTTGGCAATGTCCAGCCCGTTCTGGCCGGCATTGACCGTGATCGGACCGTTTGCCAGCTGCGGCAGGTTGACCGGCAGGCCGGTGGCCGGATCGAGCGCACCGGTGATCGTGCCGTAAGGCGACTGCTGCTGGCTCTGCGGATAGTTCGGACCGAAGCTGAAGTAACCGTACTTGCTATAGTCGCGATCGTCCGCGTTCAGCCCGTCACTGTTCTGCACGGTCATATTGACCAGGAACGAACCGCGCGAGAACTTCTTGCCGCCGGTAAGGCTGAACTGGCTGTTCCTGCCGTCGCTGCCGGGGGAGTACATGCTGTTGTAGGTATCCAGTTGCAGGCCGTCGAAATCCTTCTTGGTAATGATATTGACCACGCCGGAAATCGCATCGGAGCCGTAGATCGCCGAGGCGCCGTCCTGCAGGATCTCCACGCGATCGATGATCGAGCTGGGAATCGTGCTGAGGTCGGTCTGGCCGAAGATATCCGTGGTCCAGCGCTGGCCGTCGACCAGCACCAAGGTGCGCGGCGCGCCGAGCCCGCGCAGGCTGACGTATTGGCCCACCACGTTGCCCAGCGAACTCTGGTTGCTGGTGCCGGCCGAACCCACGGATGAAACATTCTGCAGAATCTGGCCGACGTTGACGAAGCCCTGCTGCTGCAAGTCGGCGTGCGAGAGTTCGGTCACCGGTTGGGCGGTTTCCACGTCCACGCTGCGGATCATCGAGCCGGTTACCGTGATGCCCTGCAGCGTGACGGTTTTCTGTTGCGCGGGTGCGGCGGCGGGAGTGGGTGATACGTTGGTTTGGGTTGCGGCCGGAGCCGGGGACGGTGTGGTCGCTGCCGTTTGTGCGGCGGCAACCGTCGTCAATGCACAGCCTCCTAGCGCCAGGGCCACCCGAATGGCCATGGCGAGATGTTGATATCTAGCGTTCACGACTAATCCTCCCTGCGAGCTTGGGTGTGGGGAACACGCATGCCGACTTCCTTCCCTGACGTTTGGGAATCACCAGGGTTGCGCGCGATGTGGGGTGTGGGGGATTTGCGCAACCCGTGAATGTTTTATGAAGAAACAGGGCGTTTCTAAAGAGCCAATTCGCCCGCGTTTGCGTTAAATGAAAAAGCCGCTATGAATCCTTTAAACGCCGCGCTTTTCTACCGGTCGCGGCAGTATTTGCAGGTTGAAACGTAGACGCGGCAGCCATGCGCACAAAAGCGCCGCGGACGCTTTGCGGTCCTTAACGTTCAAATGGCAAATAGACGTCTATGCCGCCAAGTAAGCGGTGGCGTCCCGCAGTGTTCGCTAGGGAGCTTGACCGATCGCCGACTTCAATCGGGCCAGGTCCGCGGCCGATACGTGGCAACGCAGCGGTGCCAGGCGCTCTCCCTGGTAGAGATAGAAGGTCGCCGCGCCATCGGTGTGTTCGTATACCGAAAGCCGGTCGCTCATGCCGCTGGAGTCCTGCAGCTGGAATTGCAGGGCGGGGTGTTGGGGAATGTCGGCGCTCATGCCCGAGCAATGGGTGTGGGTCTTGATCCAGGCGGTGAGGGCGGTGAGCTGGTCTCCGCTCAGCGCGCGGCCGGACGCGTCGTCGCTGTCGGGCTGCACGGTGACCTGCGCCGAGGTGATCTGGTGCACCTCCAACTGCTGGGCGCAGCCGGCAAGCAGGAGCAGACCCATCGATAACGGCAGCAAGGCGATACGTGCAGGCATGGTGTGTCCTCAGATACGGTGCGGTCGGCATGGCCGGGCCATGCGCGGGGGCGGTTACGCGTCCCCGGCGTCCCGCGCGAGCCGTTGCGGCCATGATTCCGTACGCTTAAGTACGTTTTATGACAGCCGTCAAGGCCTTGGATTTGGCCGGGCCAGCCCAAGATTCAAGCGCCACGTCGTCCCATCGGTTCGGAACACGCCCCGTACCCGGATGCACCCCTGTCACGCAGCTCCCGGCGGCGCTTTCGCGCTCCGGGTGAAAACGCGACAATGGGAAGCTTATTCGGACTTTCATCGCGTTCCCTGCCGATGACCGACCAGGAAGGCGCACTTTAAGTGTGCGCCATGCGCCGCCGCGACCGGTCGCGGCAGCTGCGCTCCCCATGAAATGTCGTAGCAACCAAAGGCCCACGCAGACCATGTCCCAGACGCCCAAGATCATCTACACGCTGACGGATGAAGCCCCCTACCTCGCCACGCAGTCCCTGCTGCCGATCATCAAGGCCTACACCGCCACGGCGGGTATCGCGGTGGAAACGCGCGACATCTCCCTCGCCGGCCGCATCCTGGCGCAGTTCCCGGACATTCTCAAAGATAACCAGAAGGTCTCCGACGACCTCACTGAGCTGGGCGTACTGGCCACCACGCCCGATGCCAACATCATCAAGCTGCCCAACATCAGCGCCTCCATGCCGCAGCTGAAGGCCGCGATCAAGGAGCTGCAGTCCCAAGGCTATCCGCTGCCCGATTATCCGGAAGAGCCCAAGGACGTCAGCGACTGGAACATTCGCGCGCGCTACGACAAGGTGAAGGGCAGTGCGGTCAATCCGGTGCTGCGCGAAGGCAATTCCGACCGCCGCGCGCCGCTGTCGGTGAAAAACTACGCACGCAAGCACCCGCACAAGATGGGCGCGTGGAGCAAGGATTCCAAAACCCACGTCGCGCACATGGACGGCGGCGATTTCTACGGCAGCGAAAAGTCCACCGTGGTCGATGCGGCCACCGTCGCCAAGATCGAATGGTTCGGCAAGGACGGCAGCAACACCGTACTGAAAGAGAAAACCAACCTCACCGCCGGCGAAATCATCGACACGGCCGTGATGAGCAAGAAGGCGCTGGCCGGCTTCATCGACGCGCAGATCGAAGACGCCAGGAAGCAGGGCGTGCTGTTCTCGCTTCACCTCAAGGCCACCATGATGAAGGTCTCCGACCCCATCATGTTCGGCAACGTGGTGACCGAGTTCTACAAGGACGTGCTGGCCAAGCACGCCGACACGCTCAAGCGCATCGGCTTCAACCCCAACAACGGCATCGGCGATCTGTACGCGCGCATCGGTACGCTGCCCGAAGACCAGCAAAGCCAGATCAAGGCCGACGTGGAGGCCGAGTACGCCAAGCGCCCGGCGCTGGCGATGGTCAATTCCGACAAGGGCATCACCAACCTGCACGTACCCAGCGACGTGATCATCGATGCCTCCATGCCGGCGATGATTCGCGATTCGGGCAAGATGTGGGATGCCCAGGGCAAGCTGCAGGACACCAAGGCAGTGATCCCCGACCGCAGCTACGCCGGTGTCTACCGGGCGGTGATCGAGGACTGCAAGGCCCACGGCGCGTTCGATCCGGCCACCATGGGCAGCGTGCCCAACGTCGGTCTGATGGCGCAGGCCGCCGAAGAATACGGTTCGCACGACAAGACCTTCCAGATCGCCGGCGACGGCGTAGTGCGCGTCACCGACGCCAACGGCAAGGTATTGCTGGAACAAAATGTGGAAACCGGCGACATCTGGCGCATGTGCCAGACCAAGGACGCGCCGGTGCAGGACTGGGTAAAGCTGGCCGTATCGCGCGCGCGCCTCAGCAACACGCCCGCGGTGTTCTGGCTGGATAAAAACCGTGCGCACGATGCGCAGATCATCAAGAAGGTCGAGCGCTACCTGAAGGATCACGACCTCAGTGGCCTGGACATCCGCACGCTGTCGCCGGTCGATGCCACCGTGTTCTCGCTGGAGCGCATTCGCAAGGGCCAGGACACCATCTCGGTGACCGGCAACGTGCTGCGCGACTACCTCACCGACCTGTTCCCGATCATGGAGTTGGGCACCAGCGCCAAGATGCTCTCGATCGTGCCGCTGATGGCCGGTGGCGGCTTGTTCGAAACCGGTGCCGGCGGCTCGGCGCCCAAGCACGTGCAGCAGTTCCTGGAAGAAGGTTACCTGCGCTGGGATTCGCTGGGCGAATTCCTGGCGATGGCCGCCTCGCTGGAACATCTTGGCAACCGCTACGCCAACAAGGCGGCCAGTGTGCTGGCCAAGACGCTGGACCAGGCCAACGGCAAATTCCTCGACAGCAACAAGTCGCCCGCGCGCAAGGTCGGTGAGCTGGATAATCGCGGCAGCCACTTCTACCTGGCGATGTACTGGGCGCAGGCCCTCGCCGAGCAGAACGACGATGCCGCGCTGAAGTCGACGTTCGCGCCGCTGGCCAAGGCGCTGACCGAGAACGAAGGCAAGATCGTCGGCGAACTCAACGGTGCGCAGGGCAAGCCGGTCGACATCCGCGGTTATTACCATCCGGATCTTGCACTGGTAAGCAAGGCGATGCGTCCGAGCGAAACCTTCAACGCGGCGCTTGCTGCGTTGTAAGCGGATCGTCATCGGCACAAAAGGGAACCGGGCCGTGTGAACTGCAGCCGGAAGTTGGACGCCTGTCCAAGTTCTGTGGTGCAGTTCAACCGGCCCCGTTTTTTGTCACGGATGGCACACGACGACGATGCGGCAAGCCATTAAGGTGGCGATGCATAGGATGGGATTTCCCGCGCTTCCGGAGTTGTCACGCATGCGCATCGTCATGGTTATGGTCATGGGATGGCTCGCCGCATGGCCAGCGGCGCCCACCTGGGCACAGTCCGCGCCGGTTGCGCCCGGCAGCGCGCCCGCGCCCGCGCGCGAAAACGTGAAGCTGCTGCAGGCCGTCACGGTCACCGGCGAGCAGCCGGGGCCGGGCCTGTGGAAGGTCAGCAAGGGCAATCATGTCATGTGGGTGCTGGGCACCTTGACGCCACTGCCCAGGCATATGGAGTGGCGCTCGGCCGAAGTGGACCGCACCCTCGCGCAGTCGCAGGAAATGCTCGAAGCGCCGAGCGCGGACCTGAAAGTCGACGCCGGATTCTTCGGCAAGCTCGCACTGCTTCCGTCCGTCTATGGCGCGCGCAAGAATCCGGGCGGCGAGAGCCTCCGGCAGATCCTTCCCCCGGACATGTACACGCGCTGGGAAGCGCTGAAATTGCAGTACTTGGGCGACGACCACGGCATCGAATACTGGCGGCCGATCCTGGTGGCGTGGAAGCTCTATCAGAAGGCGCTGGACAAGGCCGGCCTCACCAATGCCAATGACGTCCTCGCCACGGTACGCAAGCTGGCGGATCGGCACGATGTGAAACGCACGCCGGTCAAATACCAGCTGGTGGTGGAGCACCCGCGCGAAGCGCTGGATACGATCAAGGAGACCAACTTGCACGACATCAGCTGCTTTAACCAGACGCTGAACATCGTCGGGCAAGACATGGGCCAGCTGACCGCACGCGCCAATGCCTGGTCCACCGGCGACATCGCCACCTTGCGCAGCCTGTCGGTAGGCGACCGCCATGAGTCATGCCTGATCGCCGTGATCAATGCCGACGTCGCGCAGCAGCTGGGCCTGCACGACTTGCCCCAGCGCATGGAGGCGATGTGGCAGCAGGCTGCCGTCGCCGCGATCGCCCGCAACACGCAAACCTTCGCCGTTCTGCCGATGCGCGAAGTGCTTTCGCCGGACGGCTACCTCGCCCACCTCAAGGCCATGGGCTACACCGTGCAGTCGCCGGAAGACCTCGATCCCTAGTCCCGCGCACCGCGCTTTGCGCATCGGCCTCGCTACATGAGGCTGGAAATGGGGTGTGGCCAGGTGCAGAGGGAATGAAGCGGCCCTGCTTGGCGCCGCTCACGATCAGCGCCGCGCCGCTGTCGATCATGCCGATTTGTCCGGGCGGCGAGCGTTCGCGCGGCGTGCTGGTTCTTTCCCATCAAGCCCAACGCGCAACGGCGCGCTCTAAGGCGCGCCGCGCGGCGTGTCCGGCCACACATCGACGAAGGGAAACGTTATGCCCAGGCGCTCGCGGCGTTCAGCGCATCGATCTCATCGGCGGCAAGCGTCAGCCGCGCGGCGCCGATCAACTCCTGCAGTTGTTCTACACCGGTGGCACTGGCGATGGGGGCGGTGATGCCTGGACGCGCCATCAGCCATGCGAGCGCGACCTGCGCGGTGGTTGCCTTGTGCGCGGCGGCGATTTCATCGAGGGCGGAAAGCACCTTCAAGCCTTGCGCGTTGAGGTATTTCTTCACCGCGCCGCCGCGCGCGCTGCTCTTGTACAGATCCGCCTCGCAGCGGTACTTGCCGCTAAGGAAGCCGCTGGCCAGCGCGTAGTAATTGATGACGCCCACGCCTTCCGCGCGGATCAGCGGCTCCAGTTGCTTTTCGTAACCGGCACGGCTGACCAGGTTGTATTCCGGCTGCAGGCTTTCATAGCGCGGCAGGTGGTGATCCTTCGATACCTTCAACGCTTCGGCGAAGCGGTCGGCGCCGTAGTTGGATGCGCCGATCACGCGCACCTTGCCCTCCTCGATCAGACGCGCGAACGCGCCCAGGGTTTCGCTGAGCGGCACCGTCGCATCGTCTTCATGCGCCTGGTACAGATCGATACGATCGGTTTGCAGGCGCCTGAGCGAACCCTCCACCGCCTCGCGGATGTTGATCGGCGAGAGCCCGCGATGTTCCACCCACTTGGCCACCTTGGTGGCGATCGCCACGTGCTCGCGCTTGCCGCTGCGCTTGAGCCATTTGCCGATGATGGTTTCCGATTCGCCGCCACGGTTGCCCGGCGCCCACGCCGAGTAGACGTCGGCGGTATCGATCAGGTTGAAGCCGGCGTCGACGAAGGCGTCCAGCAGTTCGAACGAGCGCTGCTCATCGACGCTCCAGCCGAATACGTTGCCGCCGAAGGCGAGCGGTGCAATGGACAGATCGGAGCGGCCCAGTTGGCGCAGTGGCATGGTCAATCCTCGGAACAGGCAGGGGTGGCGCCGTCGTGCGGCGGCACAAGGCTATTCCGAGGTGGGTGCCTGCGCGCGTGAATCAAGCACCGCAGGCACAGTCATGTTCGTCGCGGCGGCTCCCCAGGGGGAGTCGGGCGACGTCCACCTCGATCCGGACGGCCACGGCTCGATCGCAAGCGGATGTATCAGGTCGCCAGGACAGCGGAGCGGGCGCAAGGTGGCCGTGCAGGAACAGCAGGTCGATCCATGGCGAGCGCATGGCGGGTTCCGGTCTGGGTTGGGGTATGTTCAACGTACTGGCCTGTGCGCGCCCGGAAAAGCGATATATTCGCAAGCCAGGTTTGAGGGGCATTCAACATGAGCCGGGTTCCACTCAGTCTTTTGCAGCAATTCGTGCACATTGCCCGCCTGGGCAATCTGTCGCGCGCGGCCGACCAGGCCAATCTCACCGTCAGCGCGCTCAGCCATCAGATGCGCCAGTTGGAGGAGCGCCTTGAGCGGCGCCTGTTCGAACGCGGCCCGCGCGGCGTGACCCTGACCGTGGAAGGTTGCGAGCTGCTCGAAGCGGTGGGCGAACACTTTGACGGCATCGAACACGCGCTGTCGCGCTACCGCGAACGCCGCCACGATGCGTTGAGCCTGAGCGCGAGTCCCGGCATCACCTCCAGTTGGCTGATGCCGCGCCTGCCACGGCTGCTCGCGGCGCATCCGGAGCTGCAGCTGAATTTGCAATCCACGTCCGCGCTGGTGAATTTCGAACGCGAAGCAGTCGATGCGGCAGTGCGTTATGGCAAGGGCGAATGGGAAGGTTTACGCAGCGAGCGTTTGTTCGGCGAATGGATCGCACCGGTGGCGGCGGCCGAGCTGGTGGCGCGCATGGGCGATGCCGATCCGCTGGATCTGGCGCAGTGGCCGCTGATCGGCGATCCCAACCGTAACAACCGCTGGAACGACTGGTTTGCGCACTACGGCGGCGAGCCGCCGCGCCGCTACGTGGCCCACGTCGATACCGTCGATGCCTTGCGCCAGGCCGCGCTGGAAGGGCTGGGCGTGGCGCTGGGGCGCATGGTCACCTCCAAGTCGCTGATCGACGCGGGGCGCCTGGTGGTGTTGGGCGATCGCTACTTGCCGGTGCCCGAGGCGTATTACCTGGTCTACCCGCCGCGTTCGCAAGACCATCGCGGCATGGCCACGTTTCGCCAGTGGCTGCTGGAGGAAGCGCAGAGGTATGAGCGCCAGATGCCGGTGTGGCAACCGCAAGCGTCGCCGCTTTAGCCGTCCGGTCGCGGCCCGGCCTTGCGCGCGGGTAAAGGCCCTGGGCACTTGTTGTTGCCAGGGCACCTGGGCGCGTGGACCGGGTACGTAGACCCGCCATTTTCCGTCGCTGTCCAGCGGCGAGCTGCCGAACGCGTGCAGGCTGAATTGCACGGGTATGCGAATGTCCCCCTACGCGTCCGCCGCATGCGGGCCCGTGGCGGGCAGGTTGAACGTCCACTGCTTGATCGCGTTCAGCGCTTCAAGCACATGCTCCGTCCCGTTGTTGGTGTAGTCCTATGGTGTAAGTCGCAGACGGCAAAATCTGACGTAGAACGACGGCAACCCCTACGGTACCTTCACGTAGAATACGCCGGTCGACCACATGGGAGTCGACATAAAGAAACCCTCTGCGACACTCATAAGGATTTTCTATGCCCAGCACCGCCATCCTCGTCGACGGCGCTTTCTTTCTTGCCCGCTATCGCAAGGTATGGGGCGACCGCGATGCCAACGACGCACGGACCGTGGCCAAGACCGTTTTCGGCATGGCGCTCGAACACCTCAAGGTACTGGATCGTCCGCGCGAAGCGCTGTACCGCATCTTTTTCTACGATTGCCCGCCGCTGGAAAAGGTGCTGGTGAAGCCGATCAGCGGCGAAAGCATCGATTTCGCCCGCACCTCCGCCGCTTCGTTCCGGCGCGACCTGCACGATCAACTGCGCCGCCAGCGCAAGATGGCGCTGCGACTGGGGCGCCTGGCCGACCGCGGCGAATGGAAGCTGCGCCACCAGGCTTACCAGCAGTTGCGCGAGGAATCCTTGTACTGGGACGAGCTGGGCGACGAGCATTTCGAGCCGGACATGCGCCAGACCCAGGTGGACATGAAGATCGGTATCGATATTGCCGCGCTCGCCTACAAGCGGCAGGTGGACCAGATCATCCTGGTTGCCGGCGACGCCGATTTCATCCCCGCCGCGAAGCTTGCCCGCTATGAGGGCATCGACTTCATTCTCGACCCCATGTGGCAGGGCATCGCGCCGGACCTGCACGAGCACATCGATGGGCTGCAATCGGTCTGCCCGCGGCCGTTCTGACGCGCAGGCGGGCGGGGCGCACCCGCCCGCCGCACAAGTCGGTCGCCGGGCGAAGTAAATTAAATGTAAAATGTCCACACCGGCTGTACACGACTGGCGGCATCATGCCGCGGACACCGATGCAAGGAGTTGTCATGAAAGCCACGCTCGCCTTCAGCTTGGCCGCCGCGCTGCTGCTCGCTGGCACTGCCCATGCGCAACAAGCCGCGCAGGACCAGCCCGTGCAGGATCAGCCCAAGGGAGACCTGGTGCCGCCGACCAGCGCCAGCGATTTCACCGCCTCCCAGCTCGATACCGTGCTCGCCGGCTCCTGGCGTTCGGCCGCCAACAAGGCGCGTGACGTCTATCGCCATCCCAAGGCGACCTTGCAGTTTTTTGGCCTGCAGCCGGACCAGACGGTGATCGAGATCACTCCCGGCGCGGGCTGGTATGCCCAGGTGCTCGCCCCGCTGCTGCGCGATAACGGCCATTACATCGCCGCGGTGGCCGACAACAACGCCGAGGCCAAGCAGGATGTCGCCGCCCTGCGCAAGGAGTTCGCCGGCGATTCGGCCCAATTCGGCAAGGCCGCCATCGTCACCTTCAACCCGCAGTCGCCGGTGTTCGGCCCGGCCGGATCGGCCGACATGGTGCTCACCTTCCGCAACGTGCACAACTGGGCGATGGCCGGCACGGCGCCGGCCATGTTCAAGGCCTTTTACGCCGTGCTCAAGCCTGGCGGCGTGCTTGGCGTGGTCGATCATCGCGCCGCGACCGGGGCGACGCTGGATGCGGTCAAGGCATCGGGCTACCTGCCCACCGCCTACGTGATCAAGCTGGCCACCGACGCCGGCTTCAAGCTGGACGCGCAAAGCGAGATCAACGCCAATCCCAAGGACACCAAGGACTATCCCAAAGGCGTGTGGACCTTGCCGCCGACGCTGGCGCTGGGCGACCAGGACCGCGCGAAGTACCAAGCGATCGGCGAATCCGATCGCATGACGCTGCGCTTCGTCAAGCCGGCGGCCAGCGGCGCGCCGGCCGCGTCGTCCTCGAGCGCGGCCTCGCACTGAGCGGCCTGTCTTCGCATGCTGATCGCGCTGAACAAGCCGTTCGGTGTGCTGTGCCAGTTCACCACTAACGACGGACGTCCCACGCTGGCCGGCTATGTGCGCCAGAAGGACGTCTATCCGGCCGGACGGCTCGATCACGACAGCGAAGGGTTGTTGCTGCTTACCGACGATGGCGCGCTGGCGCATCGGTTGACCGATCCGCGCCACAAGCAACCCAAAACCTATCTGGTGCAGGTCGATGGTGCGTTGAGCGATGTAGCTTTGCAGGCATTGCGCCGCGGCGTGGTGCTGAACGACGGGCCGACGTTGCCGGCGCTGGTCGAGCCAGCCGATGAGCCAGCATGGCTTTGGCCGCGCGATCCGCCGGTGCGTTTTCGCAAGAGCATTCCCACCAGCTGGATCTCGATCACGCTGCGCGAAGGGCGCAATCGGCAGGTGCGGCGCATGACGGCGGCGGTGGGGTTTCCCACGCTGCGGTTGATACGCGTGCGGGTCGGCGGTTATGCACTGGATGGGTTGTTGCCGGGCCAGACGCGCGTTCTGGCCGCGTAGAGGCGTTCTGCGGAAAATCGGCCTAAGTCATAAGCCAAAAAAAGCCTTGGCCGTGGCCGTACTGTTGGCCGCGGTTACTTCCACCGCCTCGCCACGGTCGCGTGCGATCTCTTCGCAGATATGCCTCAGATACATCGGTTCGTTGCGCCGGTGGCTCGGCTGCGGTCTCACCGTACGCGGCAGCAGATAAGGTGCATCCGTTTCGATCATCAAGCGGTCGGCAGGAATCTCGCGCACGAATTGGCGCAAATGCGTGCCGCGCCGTTCGTCGCAGATCCAGCCGGTGATGCCGATGTGGCAATCGAGCGCAAGATAATCGTGCAGCGCCTCGCGCGTGTCGGTAAAGCAATGCACCACGGCGGCGGGCACCTTATCGCGATAGCGCTTAAGCAAGGCCAGAAAATCGTGATGCGCATCGCGCTGATGCAGGAACAGCGGCTTGCCCGCATCGGCCGCGATGCGCAGTTGCCGTTCGAACACCTGCAGTTGCACCTCGCGCGGCGAGTAGTTGCGGTTGTAGTCCAGGCCCGTTTCGCCGATGGCGCGCACCTCGGGCGCACGCGCAAGCTCGCGCAGGCGCGCGTCGGTGGCGTCGAGGTAGTCGATCGCATGGTGCGGATGTACGCCTGCCGTGGCATACAACAGGCCCGGATGGGCGCGGGCCAAGTCCAGCGCATGTTCGCTGCCGGCGTGTGACGCGCCCGTGACAACCATTTTGACGACGGCGTGCGCGCCGGCACGGTCGAGCACGGCATCGAAATCGTGCCGGAACGACTCATGGGTGAGATTGGCACCGATATCGACGAGCTGCATGCGAACCCTTTTAAAGTTTTCATTGTCTCATTGAGGGATGCCTCGATCCATGGGCTGCCGTACGCATGCATGTGGATCGAGCCAGCCAGGCCCTACCGCCCACTCACAGCATGAACGGCCGGTCACACTATGCGCAGGCAGCCACTCCGCAAGGCTCGCCAGCCGCTTCACGGTTGTGCTACCAATGGGATTGGCCTGTTCGACGAGTGGGGACGCCGGGCGGCGAAACGTTATAGATGAGACGTCAGTCACAAGCGGGGTGATTATGTCGGCAGTCGTAAAGCCGGCGTCCGTCGGGGCAATGAAGGCCACGGATGACCATGAAGCGGCGGTGTGCGCACTGCTGGTGGCGCGTGGGCGCCTGAAAGACAACGACCTTGCGCGCGCCAGGCGCCTGCACGAGGAGGCCCCCGAAGGCACCCTGACTGCCCTCCTGGCACGCCTGGGGCTGGTGTCCGAGCGCGACCTCGCCGAGGCCTGGGCCGAGCGACTGCATGCGCCGCTGCTGGCCGCGCGCGATGCGCCGGACATGCCGCCCGCCGATCTGGATATCTCCATCCGCTTCCTCAAGCAGCAGCATGTGGTGCCGGTGCGCGCGGGCGACGACGGGTTGAGCTTGATGGTGGCCGATCCGGCCGATCCCTATCCCCTGCATGCGGTGCGCCTGGCGTCGGGCAGGCCGGTGTCCTTATGCGTGGGCGTGCGGTCGGAAATCGACGACTTGATCGAGCGTTATTACGGCCAGGGCCGTTCGGCCATGGGCACGATCGTGGAAAACCTCGACGGCAGCGCGGCCGAAGAGGACGACGTGGAGCATCTGCGCGACCTCGCTTCCGAAGCGCCGGTGATTCGCCTGGTCAACCTGATTCTGCAACGCGCGGTCGAGCAGCGCGCCTCGGACGTGCACATCGAGCCGTTCGAGAATCGCCTGAAAGTGCGCTACCGCATCGACGGCGTGCTGCACGAGGTCGAAGCGCCGCCGTCAAGTTCCACCGCCGCGGTGATCAGCCGCGTGAAGATCATGGCCAAGCTCAACATCGCCGAGCGCCGCCTGCCGCAGGATGGGCGCATCCAGTTGCGCGTGCAGGGCAAGGAGCTGGACCTGCGCGTGTCCACCGTGCCGACCAGCTTCGGCGAGTCGGTGGTGATGCGTATCCTGGACCGCGAAACGGTGGTGTTCGATTTCGCCTCGCTGGGCTTCACCGAAAACTTCCGTCAACGTTTTGTGGAAGTGCTGCAACGCCCGCACGGCATCCTGCTGGTCACCGGTCCCACGGGCTCGGGCAAGACCACCACGCTGTACACCGCGCTATCGAAGATCAACACGCCGGGCGTGAAGATCATCACCGTCGAAGATCCCGTCGAATACCAGCTCGAAGGCATCAACCAGATCCAGGTCAAGCCGCAGATCGGGCTGGATTTCGCCAACGCCCTGCGCTCGATCATGCGCCAGGATCCGGACGTGATCATGATCGGCGAAATGCGCGACCTGGAAACCTGCCGCATCGCGATCCAGTCCGCGCTCACCGGCCATCTGGTGTTGTCCACCCTGCACACCAACAGCGCGGCGGGCGGCGTCACGCGCATGCTCGACATGGGCGTGGAAGATTACCTGCTCGGTTCCACCGTCAACGGCATCCTCGCCCAGCGCCTGGTGCGCCGGCTCGATCCGGATACGGCCATTCCTTATGACGCGCCGCCGGAGGTCATCAAGGAATTCGAGCTGGACAAATACACCGACGAACGGCCGATCCGCCTGTGGAAGCCGGGCAGCAGCCAGGCCAATCCCACCGGTTATCGCGGCCGGCGCGCGATCATGGAATTTCTGGTGATGAGCGATCCGTTGCGGCGCCTGGTGATGCAGCGCGCCGACGCCGGCGAGATCGAGCGGCAGGCGCGCGCCGAAGGCATGCGCACCATGTACGAGGACGGCATCGCCAAAGCCGTGGCAGGCATCACCACCATCGAGGAGGTGTTGCGTGTCACGCAGGAGGGATAAACGCCTCGCGCCACAGCGGATAATCCTCTCCCCCGCGTGCAGCAGGGGAGGGTTGGGATGGGTTGAAGCCCATCAGCAGAAGCAAGAGCGTCACCCCCTCCCAACCTCCCCCTGCAAGCAGGGGGAGGGGCCAAGAGCGAGCGCGGGCGCGAATCAAAGACGTAGCATTTTCATCTCGCCGCGACCTGCCCCCTCCCCTGCGTGCAGCAGGGGAGGGTTGGGGTGGGGTGAAGCCCACCAGCGGAAGCAAGAGCGCGGGCCCCACCCCCACCCACCC